>Ga0181523_10000089_pt1 | contig 89746 bp, 68 predicted proteins | sample PEATcosm2014_Bin_43_FD_119752 | JGI IMG/M metagenome (GOLD analysis project Ga0181523, IMG submission 119752) | Peatland microbial communities from MTU Mesocosm Facility, Houghton, MI, USA - PEATcosm2014_Bin05_30_metaG | ecosystem: Environmental > Terrestrial > Soil > Wetlands > Peat | place...
CCTGAAAACCCGTACCCCGGCATCGACGGAACCACGATATGGAACGCGTCGGATGCATTTCCGCCGTGTGCGGTGGGATTGGTGAGCGGATCGATAATCTTCATCTGTTCGGTGATCGAACCGGGCCACCCGTGGGTAACGATCAGCGGCAACGCATTTTCGTGTTTGGAACGTACGTGAATGAAATGAATGTCCAGTCCGTCGATCTCGGTAATGAATTGCGGCAGGGCGTTGAGTTTTGCCTCAATCTTGCGCCAGTCGTACTCTGTCGCCCAATAGTGAGCGAGCGCTTGAGTCGTCGCGAGCTGCACCCCTTGGGTTGCATCCTTTACCGTTTCCCGGTCCGGCCACTTTGTGTTGTTGATGCGCCTGCGCAATTCGGTGAGTTCCGCTTCTGGGATATTTATTTTCTGAAACGGACGAATCGCATTCTTGTCAGCTGTCTGCTTGCTGCCTTGCTGTGTAGTGACTGCTTGGGTCATGTTGTCCTCCTTAGAGTAGTTTTTGCTGCGTACATGGGGTTGCGTTGGACGCGATGAACACATCCAACAGAAGTGTCGAACCGGAACAATTGGACGATGGTGTCAGCGATACCTTCGTATCAGTCGAGGTAGAGGAATAACTTTGACCATGCGTCGCGGTGTCGAGGCGCTTTGCCAGCCGAGCCGCGGCCGCGATTGTTACCGCTCGCCAATTTCGTTCTTTTGACCGCGAGGGCGTATCCAACAATGTCAACTCCTCAAGCCAGTCTTCTGTCGCAACGCGGGCTTGCTCCGTGCCAAACAACTCCGTCACCGCACCGGTGAAGGCTGATAACTCGCGCTCTGCTCCATGCGTCTCGGCACCACAGATCGGGTTGCTGAACGATTGTTTGTTGGCCATCGGATTCTCCTCAACAGCACCCGTACCGACGAAATGGTGGCGGCTAAGATTGATTTCGTGAAATATTCAGTGCTCTCTGTCTGATACAGGTTTTCCCGCCCGGATAATCACGCAACTTGTGCGGTCGGTCCTCTTCCAACACTAGTCACCACGTTGGGAGAAGAAAGCGAGGCGACTATGTCATTGGTGTTCGCGATCGCGCTGGCGTAGTTTGGGAGATTGGTGACAAGCGCAGCGTGCATGAACTCCTCCGAGTAGTCCGCGGTCCCGTCCTTTACCACAGTGACGTCGTATCCGAGTTCAACGGCAAAGCGCACGGTCGATTCGACGCATGTATGCGCGACAAGACCGGCGACAATGAGTCTCTGGATGCCATGCTTTTTGAATTGCATATCCAGATCGGTGTTGGCAAAGCCACTGGAGCACCAATGCTCCTGCGCCACGATGTCTCCCGGCTGTGGGGCAAACTCGGCACGGAACTCGCCGCCCCACGTTCCATATTCAAACGTTTTTCGTGACGAGGCCGCTCTCTGAATCGGCGCGGTGTACTTCCAGGTCTCGTAGTCGCCGGGACGGTATCGATGATGCATGGCATAGAAAACCCTCATCTCCGTCGTTCGCGCTGCGGTCAGCAACTGCAACATGTGAGCGATGCAGTCATTCGACTCGGCAACGGTTTTAATACGATCCCATAGCTTGCCGCCCTCGGAGATGAAGTCGTTGTAGGGATCGATGAGGACAAGTGCCGTGATCTCTTTGTCGAACTTTAGATCTGTCATGTTTGTGGTCCTGCGTTCACTTAAGTTCTGCGTTTCTCTAGCTAGGTCCTCCAACATGCGCGGCAGGACAATTTCTGCTTCTCGGGTCTACAAGGCACGTTTCATCGGTGCTTTGATCCGGTTCTCCTACATGACTTAGGCCGCACTCGCGACGCGGGCGGAGTTACCGTTCCTCAAGGCATGGCGCTCAATGCTCTTGGCGTATAGGGGCGTCTCCTGCCTGTTGTGAGCTTCCGAAATCGGCTTGCGGGCGGCTTGGAAGACCTCCCGTGGAATGCCCTGTTTCGCCAGGGAGTCCAGAAGCTCCGGCGTGAAGGAGCTGTGTACTTCATTGGTAAACTCGCAGGTGTTGCCATCGATCTTCTTCACGCTCAAGTCCCAGATCACGCCCACTTTTATCCTGCCGGTTGGCGTAAAGATGTCTGAGCTTGAAACCAGGCGCAAGTGATCTGGTTCGGCAACCTCTTCAACGTAATGCTGCACCATGGGGCTTCCGCCGAGAACTTCGACGTTGATGGACATACGCCGACCATCCGGCGCCGTAGTTGCGCCGGCAGACACATGAGCCGGGGAGCAGGATTGGTATTCCGATTCCGACAGGCCAAAGCACCAAGTGGGAATATCCACGTCTTCAATGGGAGAGTGAATCGTAGCTGAAAAACTGGACTTCACTAGCGTGTTATCTTCCATACCTGTCTCCTCAGGAGTTCCTATCACTCCGGACGTTTCGTCCCGGATTGCTCTGCCACCATTTACTCGGCGGTTTATCTAGTTGCTCTCTCGATCGTTCGTGATCCACTCGCGGATGTAGGCCGGGCAACTCCTCAGTTCGATGCCTTCCGCTTCCGCCTGTGCGAGAAGCTTAACCGCGTCACGGCTGACCAGCTCTACCTCTGCGAGTTCAACGGCGACGACTCGGCGTGGGTCGAGCGTAGTACGAATGACCTCCAGATCTTCCGCCGCGATCTGACCGCTGATGTAAAGGACCAGACCGTGTTCCGTCGAAAGTCGGTCGATTCGGCACGTCATTGGCTCGCGTCGCCCGCCGTCCACTGAATTCAATGGCAAATGATGTGCCACTCGAACGTAACTGAAAGCGCTGGAGATCCAGCCGCGTCCCGATCGGCGAATTTGGCAGATCGGGTGAATGTGGTGAATTTGGAGAAAGTGGTGGGAACTTCAGCGAAACTTAAACTGCGTCTTGTCGATACCCAACGCCTTTATGCGATGGTCAAGCGTAGATGGTGGAACGCCAAGCTTCGCAGCGGCCCCTGAGCGCCCAGCGACACGGCCCCGGGATGCGGCGAGCGCCGTTTCAATGAGCTCCCGTTCACTTCGAAGCTTGCCTTGAGGCGGCGTGGGCGAAGTAACTTGAGGTCGTCCTCGGGTGGGTTGTTTTGCGAGCCATGACTCGTCGACAGCAAAAATCTCGCCGGAGTTCAGGATCACGGACCGCTCAATCACGTTCTGCAGCTCGCGGATGTTGCCTGGCCAATCGTAGTTCTGCAACAGATTGAACGTCTTCTTATCGATCGAACGGAAGTTCTTGCCCGCCCGCCTAGCATAGCGTCGCACGAAGTACTCGACGAGCATCAAGATGTCTTCACTCCGGTCTCGGAGCGGCGGCACCTCGATGGGGAATACGTTCAGTCGATAAAAGAGGTCTTGGCGAAAGCTTCCATTGGCCACCGCGGCCGCTAGATCACGGTTGGTCGCCGTGATGACTCGAACGTCGACTCGGATCTTCTGGGCTCCCCCGACTCGCTCAAACTCTCGCTCTTGCAAGACTCTCAGGAGCGCGACTTGCGTGTCGGGCGGAAGTTCACCCACTTCATCGAGGAAGATCGTGCCACCATTAGCCTGTTCAAAGCGGCCGAGCCTCCGCTGTGTTGCTCCTGTGAAAGCGCCTTTTTCGTGACCAAACAACTCCGATGAGATCAGAGTGGGCGCCAACGCGGCACAGTTAACACTGACGAAAACACGTTGAGCCCTCTGCGATCGTTTGTGGACGGCGCGCGCGATGAGCTCCTTTCCGGTACCAGTCTCTCCCGTGATGAACACCGTGGAATCGGTCGGTGCCACTTTAGCAATCCTCGAGAGAACCGCATTTAATGGCTTGGAGCAACCAACGATCTCTTCAAACATCTGAGCACGGTCGACCTCGTCTCGCAGTGCCAAGTTTTCCCGGTAGAGTTGATCCTTGAGTGCCCTGATCTCTGCTTCAGCCTGTTTCTGTCTAGTCAAATCGAGGGCGAAGGCAAGGCCGTCTTTTCCGCCCTCTTGGAACAAGGTGGCTCCAATCAGCACTGGAACTCGGCTGCCATCTTTCCGGACAAATTCTGACTCGAAAGGTTGTACGGTCCCGGTCTCGATTACTTCCGCCAGAGCGCGTTCAGCACGCTCGCGCCAGTCCGCAGGAGTCATGTCCCACCATCGCACGCGACCCGCAGCGACGTCTCCATGATCGTATTGCACCATGCGAAGAAAAGCTTCATTGGACGACAGGATGGCGCCATCGACATTCCAGGTCGCGATTCCCAGGATGTTGGCGTCCACTAGACGCCGAATCTTCGCTTCACGATCCTCGAGATCGCTGTAGAGGCGCGTGTTCTCCATGGAAATTGCTGCCGCCGAAGCAATCAACTTAAGGACGGCCATTCGCGCTGGGGGGAATGCATGAGGTGTGAGGCTGTTTTCCAGGTACAGCAGCCCGAGCAACCGGGTTTGTTTGAGCAGCGGGAGGCAGAGCACAGACCGTGCGTGGTGTCCGCGAATATACTCGTCGGCGGCGAATGGATTCTGACCGGATGCGTCGTTTAAGACAATACCTTCTTTGGTCCGAAGGACGTGGTGTAGAACCGAACTGGGTAGATCCGCAGCGGTGACGCTTGCCTGTCGAAGGACCACTGTCACCTGCTCATTGCTGGTTGTGGCTTCCGCTTCGATGCGATAGCCATCTTCTCGAGAAAGAATCAGCAGACCTCTCTGAGCGCCTGCGTGCTCGAGTGCAGTTCGCATGATCGTGTCGATCAGTCTGTCCAGCACGATCTCACCCGACACAGCTTCGGACACCTTGATTACAGTCGCTAACTGGAGTTGCTCGACTGGCGTATGTATAGTCGCGGTCGCATCCGAGATCCCTGTCTCGGGTTTGATTTGCGGGTAGAGCTGCTCCAGTTGGCGGACCTTAGCTTCCGCTCCCCAACGGACGTAGCAATAGCGCGCTTCCCGCAGGTAGGTCGTCGCGATTGTCTCGTACCCGCGCGCCGCATAGAATAACCCTGCCAGTTCGTTAGCGAAGGCTTCATTGTGGACAAAGCCGTGCACATGGGCGGAGCGAATCGCCTTCTCATAAAGGGCCTGCGCGTCCAGAATGCGCCCCTCGATCCGTGCGACCTCTGCCGCAACGAGCGCGGCGCGGTTCTCAAATGTCTGCGGCGAGTGCTCGGCCCACACCTCGATCTGCTTGGAATGTGCCGCCAAAGCCTCGAAATGTTTCGATCGGTCTTCAGGCGACGCAACGTTCCAGGCGCCCGCGTGAGCAAGCGCGGCATAGAGGCGAAAGTCCGCGGTTTCGAACATCGCCGCTGATGTCCAATACAACCGTTGCCCCTTGAACGCGGCCTCAGCCGCCGAAGCATAGTCTCCGGCAAAAAAACGGGCCTGCACCTTGCGGGTCCAATAGTAGAACTCGGCGAATACCAAATTCGGATTGCTGGAGAGATTGCGCTCGACCTCCGGCTCGCTGTAATCGTCGTGATCCAGCCGCCCAAGCGTCGGTGTCACTCCGCGCAGCGTCCGAATCAGCCCCAGTTGTGCTCCGCAGAGGTGTATGACTAAACCGAAGCGCACTCTTTTCGCAAAAGCCAGGCCGTTCTCGCATTCCGTCTGCACTTCTCCGAGTGGATCTCCGACTGCCAGACAAATCGTAATCAGTTGGTCCCAGCTATAGGATGCGAAAGTAAGATCGCCAATACGATATGCGGCATCGAACGCGCGACGCACCAGTTCACGACCGTTCGCGACGTGCTGCGCCCAAGGCATGACCATGGCACCGAAAGACATATAGGTCCTCGCTTGGTAGCGCCTCAGGCCGCGCTTCTCGACCAAGTCATAGCCCAGTTGTCCGAAACGGAATCCGTCTTTGTAGTTGCCAAGTCGCGCGCCCGCAAACATCGCAAGCCACACGTAGGCGAAGCACGCGGCATCGCTGTTGCCGTGTTCGAGGCTGAGTGTCACCAAACGGCAAACGACGAGTGTCGATAGATGCTGGTCAAAGAGAATCGACGGCGTCAGAATCTCCGTGAAGACATCAAGCGTGTCGAGCACCTCCGGATCCACAACGAGCGGCAGGTCCATGAGCTCTTCAATTTGCCGGCTGCCGAGTAAAGTCCAGATTCGCGCGTATTCGACTAATACGTCATCGCGTGTCGGACGGTTCGACCACACCGTGCCCTCACTGCGGAGCCACTCCAGGAACACGTCTACTGCGCGGTCGCACCGATCCAACGTGGTGTATAGGGTGAGTCGCAAGCGCGTGGCCACGCAGAAATCGTGTCGATTGTTCGCGCGTAGCGGTAACAGCGAGAGTCGATTCTCGGCAGCAACCTTCTCTGCGGTCAGTAGCTCGCACTCAGCCATCAAATACTCGGTCGAAAAGATGAGGGGATAGTTTCGCTCCCACGTCTCCTCCGTCAGCAGCGCTCGGCCTGCCCCGAGATATTTGAGTGCCGAAGCGTACGCGGTCGAAATCTTGGCGCGCCGGCCTGCCATGAGATTCAGCTCTGCGACGCGCTCGCGGTCTTCCACCGACGTGAGGAGATGAGAGCCGCGATTGAGTTGGTTCACGATCTCGAAGATAGCCTTCTCACGTTTCGCCCCAGGTATGTGCGCCGCCAGAAGCATCCCAATGCGCAAATGCGTCGCAGAACGCATTTTGTCAGGGATCAGGGAGTACGCTGCTTCCTGCACACGATCGTGTAAGAATCGATAGGAATCGTCCGAGCGGAAGATAAGGCCGGTCCGTACTGCTTCCCAGAGGTGTTGGTGAAGTTGCTCTATCGACTTCTCGTAAGCCATGACCAGCATGTCGAACTCAGCGCTGTTTCCCATGCAGGCAAACTGCTTCAGTGCCTCCTGCGTGTCGACAGGCAGGCGGTTCAACTTTCCGACCATGAGCTCCACGACGTTGTCCGTGTAGCCCTTAGCGTGAATGCGGTTCAGGTCCCACACCCAACGGCCTTCACCGTAGTCGAAGCTGAGCAAGCCTTCCTCTGCCAAGGTAGAAATGAACTGGATGGCGAAGAAGGGATTGCCTGTAGTCTTCTCATGAATCAATTTCCCGAGCGGAGCGGCACGTCTCGGCTCGCAGCGCAGCGAGTCCACCAGCAATTGGCACAGATCGTCCTGGCCGAGCGGTGTCAGAACGATGTCCTCCAATGCTGCTCCGGCCTGACGGATTGCATCGAGCTTGCGCATCAACGAGTGCGTTGGGCTGACCTCGTTGTCGCGATAGGCACCTATGAGCAATAAGTGCCGCAGATCGTCGCGGGTCAACAGATCTTCGAGTAAGTCGAGTGTCGCGGCATCCAGCCACTGCAGGTCGTCGAGGAAGAGTGCCAGTGGATGCTCCGGTCGTGCGAACACGCCAATGAACCGGCGAAAGACCAAGTGGAAACGTCGCTGCGCTTCCGATGGCGGGAGCTCGGGAACCGGTGGTTGTTCGCCAACGATGTGCTTCAATTCAGGGACAAGATCGACGATAAGCAGTCCGTTCGGCTCCAGCGCTTCCCGAAGCGCATCACGCCACTTGCTTAATTCGTCTTCGCCTTTGCTAAGGAGCGGACGCACGAGGCTTTGGAATGCCTGCGCCAGAGTGGCGTATGGAATGTCGCGCTTGTACTGATCGAACTTGCCAGACGCAAACAGTCCACGCGGTGGGACGAGCGGCTTGTGAAGCTCGTTCACAACGGCGGACTTGCCGATACCCGAGTATCCGGAGACGAGCACCAGCTCTGGCCGGCCGCCCGCGACAATGCGATCGAACGCCGTGAGCAGGGTGTCCACTTCACGGTCTCGCCCGTACAGCCTCTCGGGGATCATGAGGCAGTCCGGAGTATCCTGTGCCCCGAGAGTGAAATCGTCGATGCATCCTCGTGACTCCCATTGCGATAGGCACTGCAGTAGATCGCGTTCAACTCCCGCGGCCGTCTGATACCGCTCCTCGGCTGTCTTCGAGAGCAGCTTCATCGTGATAGCGGAGACGGCCGCTGGGATGTTCGGTAAGCGCTCGCTGGGAGCGGTGGGTTGTCTTGCAATATGGCTATGCACCCATTCCATTGGATCGGATACCGTGAACGGAAGCCTGCCGGTCAACATCTCGTAGAACGTGACCCCAAGCGAGTACAGATCGCTGCGGGAATCAATGGAGCGATTCACTCGTCCCGTCTGCTCGGGTGCCATGTAGGCGAGCGTTCCTGCGATGAACTCGGGAGGTTCGGGCAATTGGCGCTCGCGCGGGAGCCGCGACGCAATGCCGAAGCCGGTGAGCCAGGTGTGCCCAGTTGAGGGGTCCACGAGCACGTTGGCTGGTTTGATGTCCTTGTGAATAAGCCCGCGTCCGTGGAGCTGACCGAGTGCGGTAGACAACGCCACGGAGAGTCGGAGGAATTGTCCGATCTCCATCGGCTCCCGGACCAGGTGATCGAGCGGCTCGCCTCCTGTGTAATCGACCACAAGCATCGTCTGTCCGCGCTCGCGCACCAATTCCAATGGCCGCAATGCCCAAGCGCTGTCCAGGTGACTCTTAAGTTCGTGTTCGTGTGTGAGGCGATTGACGCTTTCTAGGGTGGGACGCTCAACACCGGCAGGGATGGGTATGAACGCGTGTTTCTCACCCTCAGAGTCGTTCCGCCAGAATCTGCAGAAGACACGTCCCGTATCTTGCCACAGCACCTCGACGGAATCGTTCTCCCAGCCGGCCCCGAACAGGACGGATGCCTTCATCTGTCCCGTCTCCTTCTGCCCACGGGATCAAACCGTTCGTCTGGTTCGCGTTAGCGGACATGCAATGATTGGAAACGATGAAACCCCAGGTCGTGAATTTTATCAGATTCGCCGCCCCAGTTTTCGACGCCGGGCTCGCTAACCCTTGTCGGCTTTGTCGACCACTGGTTCGAAGGAAGAGCCGAACCGAACACCCACAAAGAGAAGACTCGCATATTCCACACGCAGTGCAAAGATCGACACCGCATCGTTGCACGAGAGCACCAGAAGAGAGTAGTTGGCCGATTAAATGGACTATTCTTGGACCCAAAACACTGACACTATGTGCGTGGGCCGGGATGTACCCGCCAGTAACTCGCTGATCAGTCGAGCCTTGCTGCAGATTCAACCGCAACCCCCCAAAGTCGCCCGCGGTCTTCACACGGCAGAGGCCGGACGGCGAGATCATTCTCTCCTCACGGTCCACGTTGCCGACCACAACACATCCCGGTCATTGCGGTTCAACGGTAGACGCCAAGCCCTTATGGGCTGCGCTCTACCAATCGTTAAACCTAATGCATGCTGAGGGTTACGAATATCGAAGACTTATCTATATGGGAAGTATCGAATCGATGCAACAGATGAACAATGATGGGTAACTGCATGATTTAAATTGATTTGGTGGCCAGGGACGGAGTTGAACCGCCGACGCCAGCCTTTTCAGGGCTGTATTCTTTGGGCCTAAACCCCTTTTCAGTCAATAAGTTAATTGGTCAAGGTGGCCACTTTATTGTGACCATTCTGTGACCAGCGCCGATGTTCGCCTAAGCGTCGGTGCAAAACAGTTAAAGTCGAAATCGGAAGAAACAAATCAAGGTCTCGAAAGCAGCCTCTGCCGCGACAGCGAAATCTTCACCCGTAACTAACTGAAAACACGCGGCACGGATGGCGCTACAGAAACGTTTTAGTAAGGTTCGGAAACAAATCGTGGACTGTTAATGGACCATAATTTCGGGTGTGCTTTCATGCTTTCTCGTGCGGTGAGCACTAAGAACACGCGCCCTCGCCGGACGTGCCGAGATTTTTGGGCCGGCAGATTTTCTTCAGCTATTGAAAAACCTTGGACCCTCACTGAAGCTGGCTCCTTACAGCGGCTGGCAATGAGTTGAGAATCGCTGCCATTTGCGTTCCGAGGTTGATGATCGCCGAACTACGGCCCTGGAAATTCAGAACTTTCGTCCCGATCGACCCCCTGTGTATCCCCACAACATGCCACTTATCATTGAGGACCGGGGCTCCCGAAGAGCCACCGAGGGTAGACGTAAAGTACTTTAACTCCGGACTCGCGGCGGCTGTCGCCAAGTTATTTCGGATCGCAATCTTCTTCGGCTGACCGTTCGGGTGCTGGATGATATTGAGTGGAACTACGTCGCCCAGTCTCGGAGTAAACGCTGACCAGTCTACGACGAGTGCCGGCCTCTTTTGCGGCGGAGCGATTCGAGCGATGGCATAGTCGAGGTTCTGGTCTGATGTAACAACTTCCGCAATACTTATGGGTTCGCTTCCGCCGTCGAGAGAATCAATGTCAAACTGCGCTGTAGTGTGCAGTGCTTGCTGTTGAAATTCGGTCTCGCTGGCGTCCCGCTCACCGTCATCGCGCGCATTGAACACGTGGTGGTTTGTAATCAAGAAGGATCCCGTCAAGAGCCAACCTGTTCCCCAATAGCGTTTGCTTAGTTCGACTGAATCGTCATACCGCGGGACACGCAACCGTGCCACAGATCGAGCTGCGGTGATGCCCGCTTGCAAATACCCGATGGGCAGCATGTCATCCTGAAAGAGGATGGCTTCATTCTTAACGGACTCTATTAGGGCGGCGGGAATGCTGGGCTGGGTTGGGCGGCCTTCTAGACGACCTATTAACTTCTCGAAGAAGTCTTGCTCGTTCCTACCGGCAACAAGAGGCCGGGAGTTCTCTAGCCAAAGGAGCAGAGGATGCATTCCTTCCCTGGGCGCAGATGCGTTCAGAAACTGCAAGTCAGCACGCAACTGGAGTTCATCAGTGCTCATGCGAGGAGCCTTGCCTCGCAAGTCGTTCATTCTAAAAAACAGAAGCCGCCTTCGATCCGGCTCCCATAATTCTGCGCCGACAGCATTGTCGATGAGTGTCGCCAGTTCGTTATACCGAAGTAATTCGCTCATCTCGCCCTCTTGGAAAGGTTCGGATTCAAGGCGGCTTCTAGGAGATTGGCCAAAACTGAAACGACTACGTTGGGCTGCTCTAGGTGCTTATCCAACAGCAGTCCCTGAAAATATTCATTTAGTCGGTTCGGAGGTACCCGTTTCATAACCTCCGCGAGGCTTGCCGGCCAGTCTCGCACGTAAGGGACCTCCTGCAATTTAAAAACTCGCAAGCCCTTCAAGAGCAATGGGATGGAGTATGGGCCGCAAGCCTCAAAAAGTCCTTGCAGTTGCAAGCGCACGGATCCAAAGTCGGTATCACCTGTGGACCTTAGAATCTCATTCAACTCTGAAATAGGTGGTCCCCCACCTAATCCCTCGCGACGCAGTCGCACTCTCCCTGCAAAGATCTGCAGAGCAAGAACGGCTACGCCCATGCGCATGGCGAGTTCTTGGGCCTCGGCCATAGCCAGATCTGCGTTAGCAAAGTCCTTCTCATGGGCGAGCACTTCACCACGCAGTCGCCACAGCTCGACAAGCCGATCTATCCGGTTTGCTAATTGAGCCGACCGTATGCCTTCGTCCAATCTCAACCTCGCCGCTAGATGATTGCCCTGCGCCATATAGGCCAACGCTTCGATCGCATAGAGCGCACTGCCGGGCATGCGGATTTCTCTCTCCTTCAGTAGTTTCAAGACTTGCTCATAGTCTGCGTACTGGAGCGCCTGACGCGCCCTCTCCTCTGCAAAACGCTCCCACTGTTCTTGACTAGCGAAGGATCGGAGCTCTTGTGGAGGCTCGTGTTTGGAAAGGGAATACACGATCAGCTGGGACACCGCCGGCAGCTCATCCACACAGCTGAGCATAGACTCAGTCGCTTCTTCGATCCAAAGTTTCTCGATCTCGCGCTGATCTATTCCCAGTTGTAGGCCATGATAAACGCTCTCAATCTGAGCCACTGTTCCCGGGGAGCTTCGATAGAACTCGTAGGCGCGCGCATGGATTTGTCTGACCTGCACAGGCCGCTCTGCTTCTAACATCTTCAGCATTACCCGGCGGATGTCCTGTTGATGTCGTACCGCTCCATCTGGTTCTAGAATGACAAGGTCGACCTGCCGCTTGAGTGCCGCAAAAAGCTTTTTCGCCCGTTCCTCGTCAATGTCACCCAGTCCACATGGCTCGGCCAAGACGCGGCGGATTACGTCCTCTGTTATTCGTCGAACCACCAACCCTGGATGGGCGAGTTTTTGCAGGTCCTCATCTGGGATGCGTTCGAGAATCCGCCGATAGAGCTGGCCTTGAACCACGTGCTCTGCGGCAGCGAAGATCAAATAGGACGAGGTTTTGAGACCCTCAATTCCCAACTTTCCCGACCCATCCAACTTTGCGACTTGTGCGGCCAGCTTCAAATTCAGTGGGTTCCCTCCCACCTGACGGTAGAGTGCCCGTGCTACATCAAGGTTGGACACGCCGCGAGCCACAAGAAAGGAAATCGCTGAGCCTTCGTCGAATTCGTTCAGCTGAAGAACGATCGGCGAGGCTAAGTATGTTCCGAGTTCAGGGACAGGAGCTCGTCCCGACACGACGATCCGAACTCTCGGAAATTCCTCCTGAAGCGCCCGCAGAAACTGCCATAGCACGCGGGCCATCTCGACCCCCCGCTTCTGAACCTCCTCGAAAGTGTCAATGACGATTAACAGGGGCAACATTTCCGAAATGTGCATCATGCGCTCCAGGCCGGAGCTCTCCATCGCAGCGCGTACTCGATCTGCGAACAACCGTGCCACCTCTCTCGCGTTGCGTTCGCGCAGTTCCTCACTGAGCTTCACATCATGAAGCGCTAGAGTGCGGTTCTCCATCTGCGACGGATAACTGGCCGCGTCTGCAATCCGAGAGGCTTCGTAGGAATGAGTCAGCAGATCGGTCCACTCACTGCCAGCATATTGAGCACGAAGTTGTTCGACGGCTTCCTCGACGAGAGTCGACAACACCGCCACGTTAAGACGCGGATTGTCGAAGTCCAGATACACCCAGGGAAACGGAACGGGGCTGTACACGTGTTGGCGGATAAATTCGGCTAAAAGCGTTGATTTTCCGATGCCACCGATCCCGTTTAACATCAGCGGGCTTTGAGTGGCCCGAAAACTACGCAGAAACCTGGCCACTGCCTCCAAGCGATTTTCTGGATCGAGCACTCCAACGAAAGAACGCAATTGAGCGAGCTCTGTTGTCCGACCTTCAAAACCTTGAGTTAGGCGCTCCATTGGATGGAGCAATCTGCGGATAGACAATCGTCGATCGATTGCCAGAGGAGACGGTCCCCTGACAGCGTAGGGTTCAAGCCACCGTGTTACCTGCAAAGCAGCTTCTAGACGCTGAACGTCATCGGTCTCTGCGGCTGAATAGTTAGCCTCTAAAAACTCGTCGAATACCTGCTGCAGGAGCGTTAAAGGCTCCACCGTGTTCAGTCCGCGTATGGAACGCATAGAATCCAGTGTTTCGAGGGAGCGAAGCCCCTCCAATCGCGATGCAGGTCTAAGCGTGAACCACTGTGGCTCATGTGGGATTCTTGGTAAAGTGACCAAGTCGTTGCGAAGAGCTGCCCGGAGTTCGTCTGGGGTAATAATCCTGCCATGTACGCTCAGTTGGTCGAGACGAAACTGAGCCAGAACAGAGCAAACGCCCAGTACTTCCTGCCGGAGTTGGAGGTCAACAGCCTCTTCCTGATCTTCTTCGAGAAGGTTCTCCAACCATGCTGAAGCCGATTTGGTTGTCCAAGTTGTGGAGTCATCCGCCATTGCGTATGCCTTTAGCTGCAGCTCGGAGCCGTTTGTTAACTGTCGCGATCCATGACTCCTCGGCAGGGATGTTGGCCAGCACAGCTTGCGTTTTTGCCAACAGTTCACCAGCTGTCGCCGTTCTGCCGAGTTCCTTGTACAAACGAGCCAGACAATCGTGAATCGCCAACTGAGCGATCGGATCAGGCAACCGGGTGTCCGGTCGATCGAAGGCAACTTGCTCCTCTTCGACCCGCGATAGCGGCTTATCAAAGTCAACTAGTATCAGGCGCAGACACTCTCGATAGTTGCTGTTAGCAATTTTGTCGGCCAGACCCTGGATCAGATTTCGTGCTGAATTGTTTTGGGGCAATTTTCCAAAACCGTCCAAAAATAACCACCATCGCTTCTGCGACGCACGCGCGGATCCTAGAATCCAGGTCTGCAACAATTGAATATCGTGGACGGTATGATCGGGTAGCGGACTGTCGCTCGCCGCACTGGGGAAACCCATTTCGCCGACGATGATTTGGGAGAGTGACAATGCATTCATCGTGATTTCCGAGCCACTCTCCACTTCCACCTTAATGACCCGGAAGGACCATCCGGAGGACATGCTTACGTGCTCCAGCAGCCGACTACTGTATGTCTTACCCGTGTGGGGATCGCCTTCGATGCGCACCACCGCACGTCCGGCGGTGCGTGAGATATCTCGGAACGTATCCCGCAGAGGAGTGCGATCCACGAAGGGCAGGCCGTTCTGGACCCAATGCGTGTACCAGATGTCATCGAGAACATTAATCCTATCGTGTAGCCGTTGAATCAGCTGATCGACGTTCGGAACGCTCGTGATGCCGCCGACACCGGAAAGCGCCTTCACCTGCATTAGGAGGCGCACCAGCCAGCAGGGATCGTCCGTCCACTCCCGGATCATGCAGGTGTGAATAGCTGCCGCTGCAACCAGTTCATCGCTTGCTGCCGGACCAACCATCCGATTCAACTCAACGAGAAATGCTGGCCCGGCATATACAGTCTGGAACCATGCCTTTCCGTTCGACGCCAGAATTTGCGTCAACACGGTGTGTATCTGGACGAATTCGTCTTCGCGGAGCATGGCTTCACTTCAGTTCTTCACGGTCACACCACAAATCGAATTTGGTCGAAATCCGCGAGTGACGCGGGCACGCCTTCGACCCCACGAACCAATGGATCGTGCTTCTTCAGCGATCCAAACGAAATCCCGGCCCTCTCTTCTATCCAGGAAAGCGACCGCTGGTAAACAGCGTACGCGCCAAAGACGAATTCCTCCTCCCGCATCTGATCTACCTGAGAGATGGAATAGCCGGTGGCGGTGAGCTCTCCTGTTTGGTCATGAGTGAACACAATCACTTTCCAAAACGAACGTGGAATCTTTACCCCGTATTTGACAGGATCCTTGTCGAGCAAGACAGGACCCGTAATGACGGATATCTTCATTTTGTCCTGACGGGCGTTCTGAAGTGCGTAGTCTTCAAGTCCCAACCAAATGGGGGCATTGAAAGATTGCATCTGGGGCGTCACGTTCGTGACATGCATGGAGTCCGAATTCCCCAATGCGGCCTCCTTCGGTCTACCCCAAACTGGGTCCTCGCGCCTTGTCATGTGGCCACGGCTAAACTTCGGTGGATTCCCGTAGCACTCGTACATAATCTGAAGACCTTTGGCGATGCGGGGATCGATTCTCCACGTTGTCCGTGTCGATTTGCGCGAGAGTTTGCCATCGATGTTCACGGCACTGAAGAAGCACATCCGCCGCTTGCGGTTCATCATGACCGAGAAATGCTCGTATCGAAGTACGTGTTCCTTCTTATCCTCGAAATCAAATTCCACGACTTGATCCGCATCGCGCACGACCATCGGGAGCGGGACTGCATTATCCTCACCGAGAAAATCACCTTTGTAGCCTTCACGATCGCGGTAGTCTTCCCGAAGCCCTTCAGTTACGGGAACGTCGACTTCCTCCGCACCTGCCAGCGAAATAGCAGGCGCTCCGGGGGATGTTCCTTGGTATGCTGTCCCAATCTCCACTGTCACTTTGATGGGGATAGTGCAAGTGACAGATGTTACCGACGCATTCGCTAGAGCTGTATTTGAAGATGATGATGCCGCTTGCGCGGTCGCTGACGCCTGAATCGAGCCTGAAATCGGCCGGCGACGCGCTTCCCCGGTGATAGCAGCATTCAGTCGCTCGGCAATAGTGCTTGCTGGGACAGCAAAGTTGGTTTCCAGGAACCGTCCTGCAAAGTGGATACCGAGTGCTTCCCCGGTCGCCAAATCGAGAACCACGGATCCCGAGTTCCCGCCTAGTGTAGAGCAATCGTGCTCCAGGTCGTCCTGCGCACTGCGTGTGATCTGGCCCGGAGCTAACCGTTTCTTGTCGTACACATCCCCAAAGATGGTCTCCATGAGCTGTTGGTCGGGAATTCTGCTGTCGCGTGCCGGATAGCCGATAACCGCGACCATCTGTTTCTCATTTGCGTTCTTTGAGGAGAGGGTGATTTGCTTTGCCAAGCCATCACCCTTTATGCGCAAGAAAGCCAAATCCGGCCCATCTTCGTCTTCAATGTCCAGGATCTCTGCCAGCAGAAAAGATCGGCTTTCATCACGTCCAATTTCTTCCAGGAAATCGACGGATGCACTCATCGCCGAGCCACCAATGCCAGGACGGAATACAAAAGTGTCACCGCTTCTCCTGCCAAACTCCAAGGCCACATGACGGTTTGTGACGATGACATCCGGTTGGACTAGCCATCCGGTACCGACCCAATCGAATCTCGGGTTGTTCTTGAGCTCTACACGTCCGACAGCGCGAATTGCTGGATTTAATTTGGAACGCGCTTTCGCCAAGCGATCTCGCCATATTTCACTTTCGGCATCACTAAAGGTCAATTGGGGCTCGTCTCTCGAAACCGCAAGCACTGGCCGACCGGTGCGCAGCACTATGGTTTCGAGTGCAAGCTGGGGACGAGGGGCCTCCCGACCCTCAACCGCGGACTCAAGGACCGGCTTAAAGCGCTGCGCTTTCTCTTGGACCTCTCTCCCCTCACGCTTCGCCTGTAGTTCTGCGCCCAACTCGCTATCGCGCCCGCGAATCGCTTCCAGCAACGCAGCGACCTTGTGTTCGGTGTTCATGGCAAGCACATCTCCCAGGTTTTGCAGATTGCGCGTAGTAGCTCAAGATGCGGACGCGTTCTTTCGAAATACGCATCCTACGACTACTTATTCGGTGCGCCACTTGTCACTCAGTTAGTCAAAATGCTCTCCATTTCGGTAACGCCTTGGCCTCTCTCCCTTCTGCCACGGTTTCGGTCCGAACCTCGCCCTTCTTGGGTGGTGGCGGCGGAGCGTATACCTTGATGTTCTTCCAGCAAAACGTCACGAGAGCAAGTCCCACAAATGCCAACACAGCAGTGAACAGAACGACGCTCGGCAGAGCCACGTAGCTCCGCACAACAAATTCCGTAAAAAGAAACTCAATCGTCAAGAGCTGCCCTATTACGGCCCACATCGTGACTGCCGCCGCACCCAGAAAGAACAAGACGATCCCCTGGTAGCTTACGTTCCCGTTCGGATCTCGGGAGCTCGGACTGCAAGTCAGGTTGTAAACTGCAGGCGCTAGTATGATTAATACCGAAAACAACAGGTTGATGGCCATATAGGCCTGCTTCGTCATGAAGTGCGGGTAATCCGGCAATAGACTAGCAGCAAAGACAATGGCGAGAATCCCCCCTCCAACCGTTACGTGGGTGGCCCAGCTGGATGTAAAGTCCCATTGCGCTCCACCCATCGCCAATCGAAGACCACGCCGAAAGACAGCGATGCCGAGACAACAAAAGAGCAGTGCCACGGCACCTGACGCACATACGATCCAGGTGCTGTACGCTTCATTCGAAGGAGCGCTCAGCACCAATGGCCGAGTATTCTGTTTCGCCACCACCACGCAAGGAACCACTGCGGCTTTCTTGCCGGGCGGCGGTTTAGGCGACTCTGATTCTCGCGACTCACCGTCAGCTGCCACCGTTAAAGTGCCCGATACCGGCAGACGCTCAGATGGCACTACAAATGACACGTCGATTCCGAACATGCTGCCGGCTTCCACCCGTTTGTCGAAACAACGTTCACCACTGCGAATATTTATCGCAGACAACGGGGCCGCTGCTTTCGAGACTTCGCTAATCGCAAATTCTGGGATTATCGGCACTTCTTGATAATCGGAAAAGTCTGCATCCACGCACCAATGCGTCAGGGTGGTAGAGCCATCGTTTCTGACAAAGATCGGGACATGCGCATGAGCGCCATCAGGCTCGTTAACAGGTCTGATTGCGGGGACCGAGCGGGGGCTGTCCACAAAAGCAACCGTCGCCGTTCCCTTCGGTTGTTCGCACTTAGCAACTTGACTGCCGGCCTCCTCTGCCTCCGATGGACCAATCAAGCCGCACACGACTACCGTCGCAAAGATGATCAATCGATGTCTGGAACATCCCGGGTTTCCCATGATTTTCTTTGCGAACCCAATCAAGGCGATTGTGTTGGCACCTTTGTTTGTTTGAAGGCAAATACTAAGCCCACAGATACCTTGTGATCAACAAAGCTGAAAGCCGGCGGCAAGGATCCGTATTGATGCTTGATTTGGAAACCAGCATATTCCGTGACCATGAATTGAAGGTTGTTCTCAAGATAGTGACGAGTCTGGCTGGTCAGTAGTGGAATTGGAGTTTGTGTGTGCCGAGTCTCCAGAAACAATTCATCTCTGGTCGGGATGCGTGCTGTGTAGCTGCTGCTAAGAGATATCTTGTTTAGATGAAGTACCTGGGGCACAACCAGGTATACCGCTGCCCCTGGCACGCCGCGAAGAAATCCACCTTCGCCGCGACTACTCTTGTTTACCACCGCGTAGTCATTCCTCAGATTGTCTCCAAACTCCAGGCCAGCGGTGAGGCTCATTCCCACCGACGCGCTCACCAACCGCACATCCGGATGCTTCGGGTCGGTCTTTGAAAAAGTGTGACCAAAAGTCTGAGAAATTCCAGGCGCTGAAACAAGATTGATTGCGTTTGCTTTCTTGTCTAGCTCCATGCCGAGCAAGGACCAATTTTCGATCGGCCCGTGCGCGGCCACGTGCTGGTACGGCAATCCCCAATGAAAGCTATCGGGGTCCGCAGTTTTGCGATTATCTGTCTTAATATCTCCGGAGACAGAGAGGGTGGACGCCCCACTCTTCCCAAAAGAGTAGATAGTGTATTTCCCCTTTGAATCGATCGTGTAGCTCGGACCAGCTCCCACTGCAGGAGACACCATGCCGCTTATGTAGACATCCGAATCGTCCTTGGTCTTCCCAGGTGAAATCCACGTGTGAGCAGGCTGGGCCGACGCAGCGATCAAAAAATGAGGAGCATCCCCTTTCGTGAAAGTGACATCCACTTGAGCTGTGGGGTCCTTGGCGACAGCATCTTGCAGCGAAAGCGTTACCAACCCGTTGCCTTGAAAATGTCCCACCTCGTCTTTGGCAGACGTGACCGGCAGGTTGATGGCATTGCCGATGGACGGTATCAAAACCACGCTCCACGGTACGCGTTGTGATGTTGGGCAATTCGGGCGGTTTGTCGCGAACTCCACATCACAATCAGATAGTGCTGTTGGTGTTTCAAACTCAACGTAAATCTGTTTGCGATCAGCCGAGAAGTTTGCGATATGAATTTTGGGCTTCTCCGCAGCGTAGGCACCCGCTACCAGAAATAAAATCAGCAAACGTTTCATATCAGGCATCTCTCTCATTCACACGAAATTGCATCGACAACCTGCTGGAGTGTAGTCGTTGCACCACACGGAATTTCAGATCTGTCAATGGGAACCCCGTCCGCAACACACTGACAAAATTGAAGGCGCTGATTCGGATCTGGAAAAATATTTCCCAACGGTGTGCTCAGCGCAAAATCGTCGGTCCCGCAGCTTCGGACGAGAACTACTGCCTGTGGACGCGGCAAGCACGGCTTAGCTGGGGCTTCCGCGACTATACTTTCTTTCTTGAGTGCAGCACGCTCGACAGCAACGGGTTTAGCTGCTTTACCCCTTTTCTTTTTGCCTTTCGGTCGCCCTGTGCTCTTAGGCCTCTTGAGAATCTTCTTTCTTGAAGATCCCCTGCGGGGAATCTTCTTGGACGCATCGTCCTTCGCCAACCGCTTCTTCTGGGCTTTTACTTTCTTCTTCTTAGTCATAGGCTGCTTCCTTGCGTGCGTGCGCAGACACCTTGTGGCCAGCTGTGACAATTGCAATCAACGTGCACGAGACACACGAACACGTCATTGTCTAGCAGAAGTGACGCAATCCCACGCCAGATCATGCCGTAGAAAAGTGACGACAAAACCGCTAGTTATTTTTTGGGGAAGCAGCGAGGAGGAGCCCCCTCAACTGAAGGGTTGGACCCTTCAGACTGCCAACTCGCTGAACGCAGCCAATCTACGCCGCCACCGTGTTGCTGTCAAGAACCCCTAATCTTCGACACTCCTGGCGCTCGACAACTGCCGGAGATGGCAGCCACCTGAGGCCTCAGTCACACGGTGATCTGACTGCACCACTGCACATTCGACCTGGAATCGAGCATTACAAGACAGCTCCCGGCGGAGTCCTTGCTAGTCGGTCGGCGAGCGTCGTATGGGGGGAACCGCTGTTGGAGATGTGACAGGCATACTGATTGCTGATATCCTCTCTGGCCTAAAGGGCCGAGATGATCAGGCTAATATGGGTCTTTAACCAAAGTAGCTCAGGCAGGACTTTGAATATGGATTCTCGACGACTACCCGACAATCCTGCACTACTCTGAGCAAAGAGACCATAATTCAGGAGAATCGAGAGTGAATGACGATATCGATTGTCGCCTTGAGGCAACGCTCATCGTTCTTCGTGCACTTATATTGTCAATCCCTAATCTACAAAGACAGTATCCGAAGTGGTCGCGATCATCATTGGGATCGTTGTTCCCCATACCTGAAGACTTTAAAGCATTCCTTTTACGTGTTAGTGCCGATGCCGCAAAGGCCAACGAAACACCCGATGAAAAAGATCGGGTGTACGGTCGATTAAAAAGTGTTGGAGAGCAAGAACGTGACCCACGCAAAATCACAACCCTTATCGACATCGTGGAGGAATATCTCACTGGAGGGAAATTAGGCGGTGATGGCAACACTCTCCTATACCCTTCTAGAGTAATTGAAACGTCGGAACAACCCAGTCCGATCTCGCTTGAAACTAATTCTTCCGCGAACATATCGGAGCCGAGGAGATCAGAATATACAAGGCTCGAGATCGGGGGATACGGGTCTCAATCGGCCACTTCAAACCCAGACAACTCAAGCTTAGTCCAAGTGTTTTTCGCAACCGACAGAATGCTGACCCACAGTGATGAATTTGAGCCAATCTATGATCAGCAGCGTTCAGTTCGCGGGAAACTCCATTACGGCACGTGCTCGATATCAATCCCGAAACTGCATAAGCTAGGAAAACTCGAAACACCTTCCATTCTGAGGCTTGAATTTCGGCCTAACCCCGAGAAACACATTATGCTCCAGAAGATCGAAAACCTAGAAGAAGACGTGTTTTTTAAGCGCGTCGCCAGATTCGTTGCCGCTTCTGCAGCCAAAGAGGCATTTATCTTCATTCACGGTTATAAAGTGAGTTTCGAGGATGCCGCCCGCAGGACGGGCCAGATCGCCTTTGACCTTAATTTCGTTGGCGCTCCGGTTCTTTACAGCTGGCCCTCATACGGCAAGTTAGCCGATTACACTAGAGATGAGAACAACATAATCTGGTCGACGCCCCATTTTCAGAGGTTCCTAGAGCTGATGTCCCAACGTAGTGGAGCTGAGCGTATTCATATCATCGCGCACAGCATGGGTAATCGCGCTGTCTGTGACGCCTTGAAAGCGCTGTCCAATGATCCTTCTACTAAGCTCAAGTTTAATCATCTCCTGCTGGCCGCGGCTGACATCGATGCGGACACATTTCGGGAACTGGCTACTTCTCTTCAACGGATTTCGGGGCACATCACGCTCTACGAGTCCTCTAACGACAAAGCACTTCATGCATCAAAAGAAATACATGGCAATCCGCGCGCGGGTGAACCTTTGCTGTTGATACCGGGAATAGATACCATAGATGCGTCTGCGATTGACACAGACTTCCTAGGCCACTCGTATTTTAGTGATAACTGGCCGCTACTGTCGGACATTCATTCAATACTTCGGAAGGATGAGCCACCATCGATGCGCTTTGGACTCAGGGAGATGGATTGCTCTGAAGGTAAGTATTACGTATTCAGGGCGTGACCTCAGCCGGTGTCCGCTAAGGTGAATTGCCCCCGCGAACCTGAACCAGCACGGGACGGCTGAAAACGATCGGTTGGTAAAAGGGCTGACCTGCAAAAACATGTCTGCTCGAGATGGACATCCGAGAAAATTGCTGGCAACTACAGATCTACTCTCGCAGATCTATTATTTGGGATCCTGTCGTCATCGCAACACTTTGGAACCGTTGTCTCAAAGACCCAACAACCGAACTTTAACACCAACTTCGCGATGTTCTCCCGCAATCGGGGAAAACACATCATCTCGTTCCCCATTTACACAATCTGCGAGAGAACCTGCATCGAACGGAAACCATAGACCGGAGCACGTCACTGTGCTCGCAATCTGATCTCATAAACGCAGAGATGTGTGTAAGCAGCGGCGAGAAGCGGTGTCGCAACACCCACACTTTGGGCGCGTGTTAGGAGATCCCCAATGATCTGATCGGCTTCGACATGGCGTCCTGTCAACAAATCGCGATACATTGACGTTATCGTTGAACTGTGGTTGACCATAAATACCTTAGCCTTCGCTAAGAAGTCTTGGCTCGGCGGGTGTCCCAACGCCCGAATCACGGATACTACCTCCTCTAAGAATCGCATGACGAAGTCAGCGCCCCCTTGAGCTGCCTCGACTTCGCCGATCGACCCGCGCATCAAACACGTAACGCCTCCGAGAGTGGCGAGAAGCACCCACTTTTCCCACATTTCGTGTTCAATTGCTTCTGACATCCTGGCATAGAACCCCGCTCCTTGCATGAAGGAGTCCAGCAGTCGCATCCGAGCTGACATAACTCCGTTCATTTCGCCATACGCAAGTTCGTGTCCTGGTACGAGCTGCACAACGCGACCTTCATCATCTAGAGTAACCGTGATTTTGCAGACCGAGCCAACGACGACTTTCTCGCCAAAACGCTCCTGCAGCCTCTGCACGTGCCTCATACCGTTCAGGACCGATAGGATCATGGTACTGGGACCGACTGCGGGAGCAAGGTCGTCGAGCGCGAGGTCAAGCGAGTATCCCTTGACTGCTAGCATCACGACGTCGAAAGGCCTCTCAATGCTACCCGCAGAGACGGCTTTCGGGACCAGCGATAGCCCACCATGCGGACTGACGATCTCGAGTCCGTTCACGCGCAATTGTTTTGCCCGAGCGGGACGTACCAGGAACGTGACATCACGGCCGGCACCCGCTAGTCGCCCACCAAAATATCCGCCAGTTGCTCCGGCTCCCACAACTAGAAGTCGCATCTTCTCTCCGTGAAATCGGTGGCCAACGGTGGCCAATTGCTTGCTGAGTGCACCGTTGAGAAGACTCCGGAGAACATGGAGTCGATATCTGTTGCACGTTGATTCGCAACACGAGGCGGTGCAATACTCATCAATCTAAGGGTGCTTTTCATTAGAAGCAACCATACTGTGCTGCAGCGCTCAATTGTCGAGCGTCGGGAGGGGAGGGATCGAATTAGCTTGCATCTAGATCTTCAGGTTGCAGGAGAAGTTTCGACCACGTTTGGCTTTTTCTGATTCGCCCAATGCGAAGTGAAATCCCTGCAAGGATTTCAATGCGAAGATAGTGGATGCGCAACGATCAATCTGAAATCGTCATTCACTGACAGCGATATTACCGTACATGCTCGATGATGTCTCGCGCGAAGATCGGGCAATTCCGCGCGCCCCACCAGCGGGGAGGAGGCATCTCTCACGATTCCGCCATCACATGTGTCTCGTCGAAATTAGTGATGGTCGGATTGCACTTCGAGACGTTGAATAGGGTGGATTTTGCCATGAATTTCTGCTTCATAGGGTCAGGGACTGATCGAGAGCAAGCGCCGCTTCCGGGCATTGAGATCGCCGAAGTGGCCACGATTATGCGCGAACACTACAACACGATGATATTTGGCGGCTCGACGATTGGACTCATGGGTGATTTTGCGCGAGCATTCATCGCATCCGGCGGTGACGTTATTTCCGTGTTGCTACATGCAGAAGGATTGCACAGCGGGAGTGCGCATCAGATTCGGTGCGACACTCTGGCTGCGCGGAAGCAAGAACTCTTTCGCTCGATCGACGCTGCTCTTTGTTATCCGGGTGGATTGGGCACAATGGACGAGTTGTTCGACCTTTTGGCAAGACGTGCCAATGCAGAGATTGCGGCGACTGTGCGTATTTTTCTTTACAATTTCCGGGAGTATTACTCCCCTCTGTTGGTTCAGCTTGACAGGGCTCATAATGCGGGTCTCATCAATATAGAGGCGATACCACAAGTTGAGATATTTGAATCCTCCCATTCACTGCGCTTTCTGCTGGATAGTCCAGGTCACTGAACCCGGACCATTTCTGTTGCCGCATAGTGCGTAAACTCCAACTGGGACTCAAACGCAATAATCTTGAGCACAACGTGCTGTGCGAAACCCTAGTGAAGATCTCTGTATTCACGAGTCGAGATGTCAATGCCAGTCGGTCGTTTTGCGGAATCTCCGACTTGGCCCTGACGGGCGGCCAAGTTGCTCAATGCAATCATAAGGTCTGGAAAATCAGGATCCGAGAGACTAGTAACGAACTCTCGGTAGTAGCGAATCGCCTCATCGATCGCTTCGTGTGCACTCTGTTCCTTGCCAACATCCATAAGTCGGTTGGATCGGTTGTTGAGTGACGCTGCGAGCTCTGGGAGGTAAGTGTCGTGAGAAATTATGACCAGTGGGCGCCACAAGGCGATGGCCTCCTCAATCGTACGTAGTGCGTCCTCATACTTACCAGACTCCGCTAGGCGATTGGAAAAGTTGTTGAGCGCTCTGGCAAGATTGGGGAGATACGCATCTGGTGCTACTGTGAAGAGGTGCCGTCGAATGACTACCGCTTCCCGGATGTTCGACAGTGCTTCATCTGGCCTGTTAATTTCAGCGAGCGTACAAGACAGATTATTCAGAGCCATCGACAGACTCGAAAGACTCCTGTGAATCGTGTCATCTGCGGTGCGTCTGTATTCTAGGACCACTTCCTCGATTATATTCAGAGCCTCATGTGGGCGACCGACCTCGCCGAATCGGTTCGAGAAATTGTTCAGAGAGACTATCATCTCTGGACTCTTACCACCGGCCATACTAATGAGTTTGCGATGAATATCAACTGATTCCTGAATGGCCTCAAGGGCGGCTCTTGATTTGCGAAGCTCGCTGAGTCGATTTGAAAGATTGTTTAAGGAGCTGGCAAGGTCCAATAGATAAGAATCTGGGGCGGTGTCGACTAGAATGCGGTAGTGTCGGACGGCCTCCTCAATGGCGTCAAGGGCATCCTCTCGCCTGCCAACATCAGCCAGCCTATTCGAAAGCCTCTTGAACAGGGTTGGGAGTTTGGAGATGTCCGCGACGTTGCCGTGATCGCGATGGTACTCAAGAGCGTATTGCGTTATGTCAACAGCAACTTCAGCAAGAGCAATTGTATTGTCGGGCAACATTTCGATAAGTTCTGACACCACTCTCTTTTCCGAAAGCTCCTTCAGACCCTGTCGTAGGGACGAGACCAGCACGCCCGAGTCCGGCATTTGAGTCGCTATTTCAATTGCAAAGGGAGCAAGGCGCTCCGTATCCTGCCTTAGCAACGTCGCAACTATTCTGTGAATGTGGGCATGGCGAGACGCTGCCCGGACCAACAAGCTGAGAGCACGATAGATCTGACCAGCGCTTGCCCCTAAGAACAGCTGAGCGGTCAACTTGGATCGGGACACATCGCTGACCGCGCTGGAACCGAGCATAACCTCAGCGACGAAATCCTCTCCTAGTACGTCGGGTTGGAGAGGACTCCAATACCGGCTGTGGCTTGGATAAAGCCGCCGAATAAGACGAGCCAAATTCCCAGGATTGTCCTGCCTCGGCAAGTTGGGGATGCGTTGCAGCAGAGCAATGGCTTCTCCCTCGTCATCAGCTCCACACATCGTAGCCGCAACCATCAGACGGTCCAGATCCACTGCCTCATACATGCCCAGACCAGCGGCACTTGCGGCTCTTTGCCAATAACGTCTTTCATGGTTAAGCACTGTCTGGGTTGGGTCACTTTGTCTAATACCAATATTGCTCTCCCCGACCTCAAGCACGGTTGCGAGCGCCGCAACATGTAGTTGGAGAATGGACTCATCTTGCAACTCTGTAGGCGCCATGTCTGCTGTGGACACCTTGACATTGAGCTTTTTCGCGAACGCTTCAAGGGCCTCCTCGTACAATTGCCTCGCCATCGCAGGGTTGCTGGCTGGCTTTGGCAATTTGATCTCACGTGAGCCGCCTAGGGCATACTCGAAGTGTGGCTCCGATGTCCGAAGACTGGTCCACCAGTCACCTGCAGACCTAGCGAGCAAGAGTAATCTGGTAAGACCGAGACGCTGATTCTGGATTAGTCCCCGAAGCAACTGAGTGACCTGGGCAACACGAGTCTCCGCATAGTCCACTATCAGCAAACACGGGAACGACGTTTGTTGTGCCTTCTCAACCGCAGCGTCAGTCAAAGCGGCGCGGAGCATACCTGCCCGCCAACCCGCCGCACTCAGAAGCTGCGAGAGTTGACGACCGAGTCGAGTCTTTCCCTGGCCGCCTGCCCCGGTGATCAATCTGACACTCAGAATTTGGGGTTCAGAACACCAGGAGATGAGTTCGCGTAGTGACTCATCACGCCCCTGAAAGGGGACTACCTCGAACTCTGGACGTAGCAAAAAGCTAGGGCTTACTTCGGAAGAACCCGGCAGCGCAGGTTCGAACAAGAGGTCAGCCACATCCGCCCATCGCTCGGCGATAGATCGCCAGCGGTCATTCGCACGATGAAACTGGTCATGAGCTTCCCAGATCTCAGGGTAGAGAGCACGCAGTATTCTTGTTGGGACGCCAAATCCACCACGCGGATTTCTCGGATCACGCGTCGTCTTTACGACACCGCACACTCGCCCCGTATCAAGATTAAGGAGCGGGCCACCGCTCATTCCGGGAACTGCCTCACCAGCGCGGAACTTCAACAACTGACCGCCAGGAGTATCCTGCAAACCCTCGTAAGTGAATGTTGCAGGCTCACCACTCGGGTGCCCCTTCTCCCAGGTCTCGGTGTAGCCCTTTGTGTACAGGTGCGCCTCGGGGATCGGCACCGTGTCTTCGAGCCAAACGCATGCATGATTCCGAAAATCCGAGAGCTGCACCAAAGCAATGTCAGGAGCCGGGAATACTGCACTTTCAGGATGTACCTCTAATGGATGTTGCGCGCGGACTCTGCCAACAATTGTGCCGTCGCCATACTGGATGCAAACCTCAGCGGCAGGAGTTTTGGCTACTACATGCGCGCACGTGAGTACCCACCCGGGTGCAATGAAGAACCCGGTGCCGCCGGCACCTCCGGGCAAACTCAGCCGGACGGTACATTCGGCGAGGAGTTCGGTCACGGACAGTGGCCGTTGCGTCTCGAGGTCCCTATTCAGATACAGTCCGTTTCGCACCGCGGTTGTTCTGCCATTGCAGAGTTATCTTCAGCGTTGTCTCAGAGCTTCCCTCGACAAGAAGACCCGTCAGTCGTCCAGACTTGACTGCGAGGCTTAATCCCGAACTCGACACCCACGTTGTCCGGTTTGACTTTTCGAACGAATTTGTAACCACGTCCAATACAGTCGACGCAATCTCCCGCGCACTCGTGCTGACGCCAGAAAGTGAAAGCTCCTCGCGCAGGCTAACGTCGCGCACACCTGTCTCGCTTGGACTAACATGCGCTTGCGCCAAAATCAGCTGCCCATTTGGCCACCTTATTTGAACTACCTCAGTTTGGTCCATTATGCCCCTATGCTATCCGGGCTTCCGCCCCACGACAAGATCAACGATCTCTTCCGGTGGAGCAGCGTGCGGTGCTTGGTGTTGACAGGTCTCCGCAAACCTCGCCAAGCCTTTTCGAAAATCATCGTCTGAAATAAGAGCAAGCGAGGGGAAACCCCTAAGGCGAACTCTCTCGTAGTACTCTGAATAGGTCCGGACACTGATCTGCGTTACCGACTCCAGCGTCACTCCACTTAGACCAGCCGATCGCACCGTCTCGACCAGCCTGCGGCGTGTAGGCATACGTTCTAGTTCGATCCGCATCGCTTTTGGAAAATCAGCCAAGAACCTGAAAGACGGAATGCTCTCTTTGGTTCCAGAGCGAACGAGAAGGGCACCGCCAGGGCGAAGGATCCGATAGCAGTCACGCAGTCCTTGGATCGGATCAACAAGATAATGAAGCACCATCGAAATGAAAATGATGTCGAAGGAGCGGTCTGAAAATGGCAGAGCCGGCGCTCTGGCCCTAACAAGCGATATGCGAGCACCGGGGCACACACGGACTTCATGGATCATCGCCATCGCCGGCTCTACTCCAACGACCCTCGCGCAAGGGAAAGCCTGCGCTAGCGGATCTAAGAAGCGTCCCACCCCGCATCCGAGATCAAGGACCAACTGCGCTTCGTTCTTTTGGCCAGCAGCCTCTCTTATCTTCGCCACCCACTTGGCCATTGCGTCGGCGGGAAGCAATCGGGCCTCGCCATATCTCCGAGCGATTGACGGGCGCTCGTAATCAGTGTGCTCGCAATCGGTCAATACAAGAACTCCATTCGGAGAGTGACCGCGGAGAATCCAGCGGTGGGAGGCTTACGCCACACAGCCGTTCTATCTTCTTCTGTAACCCACTAGAGTCTTGCGCTGATACTGTCAGTCGTGACGTAGCGAATACATCAAGTTCTGGGCAAGTTAGCGGGCCGCCTTCGTACGGTACCTCCATAGCGCACTGAGTTGCTACAACGTTGCCGGAGAGACTTTCATTGGCATGGATCGAAAAGATCGGAACACCAGTAGCCATCGCGGAGATACGCATAGTACCTGAGATGCGAGGATTAATCTCAAGCACCCATATCTCATTCATACCCGAAACGATGTACTCGGCTTCAATGAATCCCCACCCACGGGCCGCTCGGGCAATTGCTAGCGTCATGGATCGCAGTTGGTCTTCAATGTCCGGGGCTAAATACGGATTGGGACATAGACGCATTCGTAACCACGGAGGGGTTAACTCCGAAGTGCTTGGTCCCTTCCATACGGGAGGAAAGATAACATGGCGGCTGCTATCACCGAAGGCCAGAACAGAGTACTCGACACCTTCCACAAAAAGTTCGCAGAATTCTTCTGTGCTAGGGGCTGGACCGTTAGATAACAGGCGCATGTCCTTACTTTGCGTCCCATGCCGATTCTTGATCACAATGCGCGAGTCCTCGCACGTCAAATTCGACATTCCGCGGGGAACTGAACCGATGCCCCATCGTGGCGTTGGGAAAGCATGGTCATCAAAGAATTGCTTCATTACGACCTTGTCATAGCCAAGTTCGGCACAGTAATGAGTTTGGCAGAATACGTCGTGCCCTGCCGCTCGCAACAATGCGCCTAGGTCGCAGTCGCGCCGGAGAGTGCTGTGACTGGAGTACAAAATGACGGTGCCCTTGCCAACATTGGAGTCAATGAGCCCTGCTATCGGCTCAAACACCATTCGTTCCTCCTCTCCGATGAAAATCACTCTGTCGTCGGGCTGGAGACTAACGAAACACCTAAACCAACTCTTGAGTGAATCTGGCGACACCAGATAGACACTAGAAGCATGTCCGCGACTCTTTCTTTGCACCGGCGAACCAGAACCTTCAGGTGTATGCATGTCGCAAAACCGAGCAGTCGCCGGGCTTCGCGAGGAAGATACAAAGCGCGGCTCCAACATAGCCCTATATAACACAAGTGGCCGCTAGACTAGCGTCCGATGGCCTTGATACTAGACAAATCCCCGGTGATCAGGGGGGAGAATTTGCACTGACAGTTTAAAACAGGTCCGATGCGACCATATTATATCTACCTCGCGGACAGAGGATTCCAATATCTGGCTTTCGACGCTCCCTCGTTGCTTAGCGAACCCAACGGTCGTGCTCGTAATGTGATTTGTGGCAGGGCTCAGCACGACTTTGATCGATCGCAAACACACCAGCGTAATTCGCTGGTGCACTTCCGCTGCAGAGTTAAAGCACTCGACGATCTAGGAAAAAGGCATCAACGGCCCGGCTGCCGTCGCGCGAGGCTGAGCCCTGCCTGCCGAGCTCTTGGAATTCCTCACTGCAAAATTCCACCGCAACCGAATACCCGTGCATGACGAAACTGTAGTTCAATGGCAGACGCCAAGCCCCACTGGTCTGCGCTCTACCAATCGTTAACTTCATTAGATGCAAAGGATTGCAAAGATCGAAGGCCGTCAATATTCGAAGATTTCGACCCGATGTGACAGATTACAAAGGTGGGGTAACCAATTGAAATCAAATGTGTTGGTGGCCAGGGAGGGAGTTGAACCCCCGACGCCAGCCTTTTCAGGGCTGCGCTCTACCACCTGAGCTACCTGGCCACTGCTTGTCCGCACATCTCCATTTGTATATGCTCATCCGAACAGCGGCCGACAGCCGATTTGGCCGGGCACTGGGCGCTCTCACTGAGCGGGATGCCGCGAAGCAACACAGCCGATGCGCTGGGACGTGCAGAACCTACGAATTATAGCAACCCGGCGCCGTTCCCTCAAAATTGTTGCCGGCGATTTTTTCTCCGCGCCATTTCTTGCTCGCATTTTTCTCAGGTTCTTGCTCAAGAAGAGAGCTCGCCGCTCGGCGCGCCATTCATGATCGTCAGCACGCAACGATTGGCGCCAAACCAGTACGGAATCTCGCGATAGTCGCCCACGTCAAACACAGCCAGATCGGCGTCTTTGCCCGCTTCCACACTGCCTTTACGGTCGGCCAGGCGAAGCGCCCAGGCTCCGTTGATGGTCGCCGCTGCGATCGCCTCGGCGGGTGACATCTTCATATGCGTGCAGGCCAGCGACATTGCCATCGGCATGCTGAGCGTTGGAGAAGAGCCCGGATTGTAGTCCGTGGCCAGCGCAACCGCCACGCCCGATTCAATGAACTGCCGCGCGTTTGGATACTTCGTTAGACCGAGAAAATAATTTGCTCCCGGCACCAACGTTGCGACCGTGTCACTCTGCGCGAGGACCGGCAAGTCCTCATCGTGTACGTGGTCCATGTGGTCGAGAGATGCTGGATGGTATCGCAGCAGCGGCCCGAGCCGCGTTTCGCTGAGTTGCCCCAAATGCGCGCGGACGGCGAGACCGTGTTCTTCCGCAGCCGTAAAAATCTGCGCGGTCTCGTCGGCGCTGAACGCTCCACGATCGCAGAAGACGTCCACGAACTGGGCAAGCTTGCGCTTCGCAATCGCTGGCATCATGACATTGCAGACCAGGTCAACATATTCCCCGGAACGTCCACGATACTCAGGCGGGACCACGTGCGCACCCAGGAAAGTGGGAACCACCGTGCCCGGCCACTCGCGCGCGGCGGCGCGGATAGCTTCGAGCGACTTCAGTTCAGCTTCGAGGTTGAGCCCGTACCCGGACTTGGCCTCAACGGTCGTGGTTCCGTAGCCGGCCAAATCAACCAGCACCGCGAAAATCTTCTGTGTCAGCGCGGTCTTGCTGGCCTTCCGCACGCCGTCAATGCTCGAACGAATTCCTCCGCCCGCCGCGGCGATCTCTTCATAGTTAGCCCCAGAAATCCGCTTCTCAAAATCCACCAGCCGCGGATCCGTGAATACCGGATGCGTATGCGAATCGATGAAGCCGGGCAAAACCACGCGCCCCCCACAATCGATTTCGACGACCTTCCTGCGATTCTTCTTCAGCCACGGATCGCGCAGCGCGTCTTTCGTGGTGCCAACCGAGACGATCTTTCCGCCCACGCAGAGCACAGCGGCGTCTTGCATGATCCCAAGTTCGGAAAGCGAAGCGCCGCGCCGCGGACCTTGCGCTCCCGAGCGCAGCGTTAGAAGTTGGCCGATGTTGATCAGCAGCAGTGCCGGCATCCTGCGTATTCCTTTTTCGTTTTGGAGGTTCACGGTCGAGCCATAGGAATGCGAACGCCCGTCTTCGCCGCAAACTCCCTAGCCTCCTCATACCCCGCGTCCACGTGCCGAATCACGCCCATCCCCGGATCGGTAGTCAGCACCCGCTCAATGCGCTTGGCCATCGCGTCCGTGCCGTCGGCCACGGTCACCTGCCCGGCATGAAGCGAGTAGCCAATTCCCACGCCGCCGCCGTTGTGGATCGAAACCCACGACGCGCCCGCGGCCGTATTCACCAGCGCATTCAGCAGCGGCCAGTCCGCGACCGCGTCCGACCCATCCTTCATGCTCTCGGTTTCGCGAAACGGAGAAGCCACCGACCCGCAATCCAGATGATCGCGTCCAATCACGATAGGAGCCTTGATAGTGCCTTTTTTCACCAGATCATTAATCGCCAGCCCAAACCGCGCCCGCTCGCCGTATCCCAGCCAGCAGATGCGAGCCGGCAGCCCTTGAAACTTGATGCGCTTGCGAGCCAATTCAATCCAGCGCCGCAAGCTGCGATTCTCCGGAAAAAGTTCCAGCACGAGATCGTCGGTGACGGCGATGTCCGAAGCCTCGCCCGAAAGCGCCGCCCACCGGAAAGGCCCGCGTCCTTCGCAAAAGAGCGGTCGTATATAAGCCGGCACAAATCCCGGAAAATCATAAGCATTCTTAACCCCGCGCTGAAACGCGAACGTGCGAATATTGTTGCCGTAGTCGAATGTGACCGAGCCCATCTTCTGCAGACGCAACATGCCCTCAACATGCCGAGCCATGGCGTCGAGCGATCGCTCCTGATAAGCCTTCGGGTCGTTCTTTCTCAACTCGACAGCGGCCTCGAAAGTCATGCCGTTAGGCACATATCCATTCAGCGGATCGTGCGCCGAAGTCTGATCGGTAAGAATGTCCGGCACCACGCCGCGTTCGGCAAGCTCCGGAATAATGTCCGCGCAATTGCCCACCAGCCCGACCGAAATATTTTCCTTTTTGCGCACGGCGTTCTTAAGAATGCGCAGCGCCTCGTCCAGAGTAGTAACCAGAAAATCGCAGTACCCAGTCTTAAGCCGCTTCTTGATGCGCTCCGGATCGACGTCAATCCCCAGAAACGCCGCGCCCGTCATGGTAGCCGCCAGCGGCTGCGCCCCACCCATGCCGCCCATCCCGCCCGAGACGATCAGCTTCCCCGAAAGGTCTCCACCAAAGTGCTTGTCGCCCGCCGCATTGAACGTCTCATAAGTCCCCTGAATAATTCCCTGTGAGCCAATGTAGATCCAAGACCCAGCCGTCATCTGCCCATACATCATCAGTCCGGCGCGCTCCAGTTCGTTGAACTTCTCCCAATTGGAAAAATGTCCAACCAGATTCGAGTTAGCGATCAGCACGCGCGGAGCGTACTCGTGCGTCTTAAACACGCCCACCGGCTTCCCCGACTGCACCAGCAAAGTCTCGTCGTTTTCCAATGCCTTTAACGCCCGGACGATAGCGTGATAGCACTCCCAATTGCGAGCCGCCTTCCCCGTGCCGCCATAGACAACCAGATCCTGAGGCCGCTCGCCAACCTCCTCGTCAAGATTGTTCATCAACATGCGCAGAGCCGCTTCCTGCTGCCAACCTTTGCAGGAAAGCGAGTTGCCGCGCGGAGCGCGAATGCGAGTGTAAGAAGATGTTTGCGTTTCGATATCAACTGGCATGAGGATATGGTAGTTCGTGAGGTGCGGAATCTTCAATCGGAAGAACACCCGTCAGCGTCTCACGAAAGTTGAAACCCCAAAAATCTGTTGTCCCTCAAGTCTTGACATCCCCCCAAGTTTGTCATCCTGAGCGAAGCGAAGGACCTGCTGTTCGCCCGCGTCACCCCAACGCTGGTGTCCAATAGAGTTAATCCCTCCAAATTTTGTCATCCTGAGCGCAGCGAGGGCTTCACGAAGTGAAGCTCCTGCGGAGTCGAAGGACCCCTACGCGGCGGACACGCCGGCGGACGTCTCAAGGCATTCTCGCCATACTGCGGCAGGCATGGCGCGAACTCCCTGAAACATTGCCACAGGGTTTAAGGCTCATGCTAGAGTCATCGCTGGATGATTGTCCCAGGAGCTAACCCATGCAGGGTGGAATGACCCGGCCGGCTGGCCGGTTATTGCTCGTTCTCATGCTGACCTCGGCGCTGCAAGCGCAGTACTCGGCGCCTACTCCATCGCCAATTGTGGATGCCAACAGCCGCTTCGCGTTTAAGCTCTTCAAGCAACTCACTACCGAAACTCCCGACCGCAACATTCTCGTTGCGCCGACCGGGCTATCTCTCACCTTCGGCTTGCTGGACAACGGCAGCGATCCCGAAACGCGGAAGGAGATTGATTCGGTTTTCGAATTCACAGGCATGGATCTCACGGACATCAACGCTGGCTTCGCCGCCCTGCGGAAGGAAATGAATCTAAACCCTGCGCCTCCTCAGAATAAGGGTGCAAAAGGGGCGTCGCCTTCGCCGTGGGCCAACGATCCTAATCGGCTCGTAATCGCCGACTCTCTCTGGATCAATCGCGGATATTTCGGAAAACAATTCTTGAGTGCGAGCCGGGACTACTACGGCCTTGATCTACACCGACTGCTTCCGTCTTCGAGTCCTTCCGCGCAGGTCAGCCGATGGGCGTCCAAGCAAGTTCATAGGAGCGTTCCCATCAGCATGGGCACGATGGCGCGAAACGATTTTCTCCTCGTGGATGTCACGCGTTTCCATTCTTTCTGGAAATGGGACTATATCTTCGATGTATCGATGACCAAGCCGGCCCCATTTACGCTGCTGAACGGGCAGAAAAAGAACGTACCGATGATGTACAAGGGGACAGAATTCACAGAATTCAGTTACTTAGAGGGCCCGAAATTCCAGGCTGTCATCCTGCCCTATGGACAAAACGCCAACATGTACGTCTTCTTGCCTACGGAAGACTCCAGCCTCAAGGAACTTGAGCAAACGTTAACGGCCAAGAACTGGCAAGAATGGCTGTCACAGTTTGTTTCCCGCGAGGGCATGGTCGGACTGCCAAAATTTAAGACTGAAACTGGTTTCGATGTGAGCGCTGCATTGCAGGAACTCGGCGTCAGGCGCATTTTCGAGCAATTCGCTGCGCTTCGGCCTGCCGTTACGATTCCGGAGGGCGCTCGACTTACCAACGCTTTGCAAAAAACGGAGATCAGCGTCGATGAAAAGGGAACCGAGGCGATCAGCGTGGGCATAGCGGGAGGAGTTCCCGGTGGCGTAGCAGGAGGCATACCCGGCCAAGAACGGCCCAAACCGTTTGTGATGATCGTGAATCGTCCGTTTTTCTTCGCGATCCGGCACAACCCCACCGGGCAGTTGTTGTTCTTGGGCGCTGTGGTCGAACCTTGAAGAACACAAAGTTACAAATTACAAATTACTAGCTCGGTGCCCCAGGTTCGAGACCGTCTTTTGGTCGCTAACCTGGGATCACAGCGTCTTTGCGATCACCGGGGGCTGGCCCACCTTTCCCTCATCTCGACTCCCGAGGGTGCCCCGTCCTTGTGTCTGCGTTCTTCGCAGACACAGGGACGAAACTTTGACTTCCTATCCCGACCACGACTTCCAACTGTACTCGCAGAAAGCAGCGAGCGGCCAAGACAATCCCGGGGTGCCCCACTCATCGCGTTCTTTGTGATAAGTGGGCCCTTTGCGATCACCGCACCGGTCGCTTTGTCATCTTAGTCCTTGACAGCCTGAGTTATACTAATAGTAACGTCACAATTAATTTCAAGCGTGCGCCCGCCTCCAGAGGCGGCCAAACGCTTCCGGACAGTCCTTTCGAAATCTGTGCCGGAAGCAGACGCTCTTTGACATTTTCGATTCCCCGAGCAGGGCTTGACAAACTGGTCGGGACGAAACGGGGGTAAGACGACAAGAAACAGGTCGAAAACCCATAAGTCCTTATTTCGGAATACTTTGATATAAGTCCTTATTCTTCAAAGACCAAGTCCAAAAATTGCCCGTAACCCTCTGATTCCTATAGCCAGGGGGGGAGGGGGGTACCGGTACCAACCAGTAAACATCGAGACATTTCCGGAGCGGCCCCGACCAGGCAAGCAAAATTTATTTTCGAGTAATATTTACTCCCACTCAATCGTCCCCGGCGGCTTAGAAGTAATGTCGTACACAACGCGGTTAACTCCGCGAACTTCGTTTACGATCCGATTAGAAATCGTCTTAAGCACTTCATAAGGCAGCGGAACCCAATCCGCCGTCATCCCGTCTTCCGAATGCACGGCGCGGACGGCGCAGGTGTAAGCATAAGTCCGCTGGTCGCCCATAACTCCGACCGACATCACCGGCAAGAGCACAGCGAAAGCCTGCCAGATTTTCTGATAGAGCCCAGCCCGCTTGATCTCGCCCACCACAATCTCATCGCACTCGCGGAGTAAGTCGGCGCGTTCCTGAGTTACTTCACCCAAAATACGCACCGCCAGCCCTGGCCCAGGGAAAGGTTGCCGCTGCAAGATGTCCTCGGGAATTCCGAGATCGCGCCCAATCCGCCGCACCTCATCTTTAAACAAGTCCTTCAGCGGCTCAATGAGCTTAAGCTTCATCTTCGCGGGAAGTCCGCCCACGTTGTGATGCGACTTAATGACCTCGGACGGCCCGCGCACCGAGCGCGATTCGATCACGTCGGGATAGAGCGTTCCCTGCACCAGCCACTTGACTTCGCCTTCCTCTTTTAAAATGCGATGCGCTTCGGCGTCGAACACTTCGATGAACTCGTTGCCGATAATCTTCCGCTTCTTCTCCGGATCGCTGACTCCGGCGAGTTTCCGCATGAAGCGTTCGGTGGCATCGACTGCAACCACGCGCAGTCCAAGATGGTCGCGCAGATTCTGCTGCACCTTCTCGAACTCGTTCTTGCGCAGCACGCCATTGTTGACGAACACGCAAGTGAGCCGAGACCCTTCGGCTCCGCTCAGGGCAGGCTTGCCAGAGTCGCCGCGGAGGGCGCGATCTACTAGCACCGCTGCCACCGAAGAATCCACGCCGCCAGAAAGCGCGCAGATGGCGCGCCCGTTGCCAACCTGCTGCCTCACCTGCGCCACGGTCGCATCGATAAAATGCTGCGGCGTCCAAGAAGGTTTCGCTCCGCAAATATTCACCGCGAAGTTGCGCAGGATGGCCGAACCCAGCGGCGTGTGGTGCACCTCAGGATGAAACTGCACCGCCCACATCTTGCGCTCAACATTTTCGATAGCGGCAACGGCGTTGGCAGTTTTCGCCGTCAGCCGGAAACCCGGAGGCAACTCCTCCGCCGAGTCGCCATGCGACATCCAGACCGCAATCAACTTCGGCAGTCCCTGGAAAAGTTGAGAGTCGGCTTCCTGTATCTCGACTTTGGCGTGTCCATACTCACGCTTCGCGGCTGGCCGCACCTTCCCGCCCAGCGCGTACACCATGAACTGCAATCCATAGCAGATGCCAAGCACTGGGATGCCAAGCTCAAAGACACTCTTGTCCGCCAAAGGCGCATCTTTGTCATATACGGAACACGGGCCACCGGAGAGGATGATTCCCACCGGAGAGTAGCCGCGAATTTCTTCCAGCGTGGCGTTGAACGGCAGGACGACGGAGAAGATTTTCTGTTCGCGGATGCGGCGCGCGATCAGCTGTGAATACTGCGCGCCAAAGTCGAGGACAACGATGGATTGGGTTTCCACGGATGAGTGTCTCAGATCAATGACGGAGTTGCAAATGGGCGAAATAGCCACGAGCCTCGAGCCACGAGCCGCGAGCAACCCGAGCATTTTGCTTCGAAGCGTTTGCTCGAAGCCCGTAGCTCGGAGCCCGAAGCTCCGTCATCGCACCACGATATTAACCAGCTTTCCCGGTACCACGATCTTCTTCACGATCTGCTTGCCCGCAATCGCCGTCTGCACCTTAGCATCCGCAAGCGCAGCTTGTTCAACCAGATCGTTAGTGGCGCTTGCCGGCACCACCACCACGCTGCGCAGCTTCCCGTTGACCTGCACAGGGATTTCGATCTCATCCTCAGCCGCCAGCACCGCATCGTACTTCGGCCACGGAGCCTTCAGCAGATTACTGGTCTCGCCAGTCATCTCCCATAATTCGTGCGCCAGATAAGGAGCCATGGGTGCCAGCAGTAGCGCGATATTGCGCTGCACTTCGGCCAGCAGCGTTAGTGGAATCTCATCCCCTTTGGCGAGCGTTCCGGTCACAGGGTTTTGAGTATCGTCACTGCCTAACATCCTACGGTTGGCGTCGTTCAGTAGTTCCATAATGGCCGAGATGCAGGTGTTGAAGTGCCAGCGTCCCTGGAAGTCGTCGGTCACACGCTTTATGGTCTGGTGAAGCTTGCGCTGAAGTCGCCGCGCCGAGCCGGTCAGAGGCGCGGACAAAGGAGCGCGCCAATCGGGGTCCTGCGGCTTCGCATAATTCTCGTAGAACCGATACACCCTCCCCAGAAACCGCTGAATCCCTTCGATCCCCGTATCCTGCCAGTCCAGATCGCGGTCCGGAGGCGCGGCGAACAAGCTGTACAAACGCGCCGCATCCGCCCCGTAGCGCTCAACCATCTCATCCGGCGACACCACATTCCCCAGGTTCTTCGACATCTTCGCGCCGTCTTTAATCACCATTCCCTGCGTGAACAAGCGCGCGACCGGCTCGTCGTTCTTCACCAGTCCCATATCGCGCATGAACTTCGTCCAGAAACGCGAATAGATAAGGTGGAGAATGGCATGTTCCACCCCGCCAATGTATTGATCGATCGGAAACCAGTAAGCGATGTTCGCGGAATCAAACGGAGCCGTCGCATTGTGCGCGTCGGCGTAGCGATAGAAGTACCACGACGAATCGACGAACGTATCCATGGTGTCGGTCTCGCGCCGCGCCGGCCCGCCACATTTTGGGCAAGTCGTGTTCAGAAATGAAGGCACATTCATCAACGGCGATCCGCCCGCAAGCGTAATCGGCACGTTCTCCGGCAAAATTACCGGCAAATCTTTTTCCGCCAACGGCACCACGCCGTCCCTATCGCAATACACCATCGGAATCGGCGTGCCCCAATAGCGCTGCCGCGAGATCCCCCAATCCTTCAGCCGAAAAGTAACCGTAGCCTTGCCAAAGCCTTTTTCCGCGGCCAGCGCCGACATCTTACTAATCGCGTCCTCGCAGCTCAGCCCATTAAACTCGCCCGAGTTCACCAGGATCCCATCCATGGTTGTAAACGGCAGCGCCGGTTCCGCCATGGTTTCTTCCGGATCGCCAGACGACGGCAGAATCACCAGCCGAATCTCCAGCCCGTACTTCTTGGCGAATTCATAATCGCGCTCATCGTGCGCCGGCACGCTCATAATCGCGCCCGTGCCGTAGTCCATCAAAATGTAGTTCGCCACCCACACCGGCACCGCTTCGCCGTTATAAGGATTCTTAGCGTAACGCCCCGTAAACACGCCATGCTTCTCGATATTGCCAATATCGCCCGCTTCTTTAGCTCGCCGCTGCTCCGCGATCAACTCATTCACCTGGACGCGCAGTTCCGCATCGCGGGCAATCATGTCCGCCACCATCGGATGCTCCGGCGCCAACTGCACCGAGGTTGCGCCATAGATCGTATCCACGCGCGTAGTGAACACCGTGACTGTCGATCCCGCCGGCCCCACCGTTCCACCCAGATCGAAATCCACCAGCGTGCCTTCGCTGCGGCCAATCCAGTTCTGCTGCATGGTGCGGACTTTCTCCGGCCATCCCTGCAGCTTCTCCAGATCGCGCAGCAACTCGTCCGCATACTTAGTGATCCGCAAAAACCACTGTTCCAATTCGCGCTGCTCAACCGGAGTGTCCTCATGCCGCCAGCACATCCCGCCCACAACCTGCTCGTTAGCCAGTACGGTGCAGCACACGGGACACCAATTCACCTTGCTCTTCTTCCGATAAGCTAGTCCCGACTCGTACAGCTTCAGAAAGAACCACTGATTCCAGCGGTAGTAATCCGGCAGGCAGGTCGTGACCTCGCGCGACCAGTCATAGGCGAACCCCAGCCGCTTCATCTGCACCTTCATGGCCGCGATATTTCCCAGCGTCCACTCCTTCGGCGGAGTGTTGTTCTTGATGGCCGCATTTTCCGCCGGCAGCCCAAACGAATCCCAACCCATGGGATGCAGCACGTTGTACCCGTTCATCCACATGTAGCGAGCCAAAGCATCGCCAATCGAATAATTGCGCACATGCCCCATGTGGAGCGCGCCGGAAGGGTAGGGAAGCATCTCCAAAACGTAATACTTCGGCTTGGTAGGATGGGCTTCAGCCGCATAAAGCGAAGGATCGCTCAGCCAGCGCGCCGTCCATTTTTGCTCAATGCGCTGCGCGTCGTAACGCTCTTCGTTACGTTCTAGGCGCGCGTGAGGGATAGATTTCTCTTCCTGGGTCATAAATAAAGATGGTGCAGCAAAAGTAATCCATAATTCTACAACGGCAGAAGAACGTGTGGCGCGGGCGCCCCCGCCCGCGTAGTGGCTGAATTTGTTCAGCCACAACCCCTCGTTGTGGATTATTCTCGGTACTGATGCGGTTTCATAACTGACCCACTACCCATCTTCGATTTACGTTGTTGTGAATGCGAGGATGCAATACGATTAAGTGTTTGTCAGAAAGCGTGGTATGCCCTTAGCTCTGACAAGGGAGAAATAACGATGCGTAAGTTTGTTTTATCACTGTCCTTCATAAGTCTCGTTTTCGTGTGCGCGATGCTAACCAACTGTGGCAGCAGTAGTTCCAGCAGTGTAGGGACCGGCGGCGGCCCTTACAATGTCGTCGGGAACTGGCAGACCACCGTCACCGCTAATGGCGGATCCGTTCCTTTTGTTGGAGTGATCAATTCTCAGGGGCTGGCTTTGCTGTTTGGCGATGTAGTACCAGACATGGAGGATATTGACTATGTCGGGGATACGTGGGAACTGCCCACCATCACCGGCGCCAGTTCTTTTTCTGGAACGACTTCCATGTATGCTGCACTGGGCACCCAGTTACCAGGGGGTGGCACGGTCGACACCGTCTCCATGCAGGGTACGGTAAACTCCGCCACTTCAATCTCAGGCAAGAATTCAGACGGCAGCTTCACCCTCAGTGCTTATTCTCCTTTGAGTGGTTCGGCCACGGCGTTTTCAGGCAAGACAAGCGGGTGGTTTGATGAGAATGGGTTTAACCTGGCCTTTACACCAACCGGAAGCGGCCAGAGCATGAGCTTCACGGGTTCGAACACCTTTGGCTGCGATATTTCCGGGTCATTTACCCAGGAAGCAACCAACAATGTTTTCGACGTCTCGATGACCATTACTGGCACGGTGGACTGCCCGATCACGGGCTCCATGACCGGTCTTGGCTTTGAGAGCAACTCCGATTACTTCAATATAAATGAGTTCCAACCGGGCACCTATCTCTATGCGGACATGTTGGGGTCTACGCCATTCGTCTTTGAAATATATCAGCCGCAACCATAGCTCGGTCCTTGCCATGTGCCCATCCTAGCGTCGTGCTTTTCGACGTTGGGGTGGAATTCCACCGCCGCGTGACGGCAGTCGTTTGAAGTGCCACACCGCGCGGAAAATACAAAGCGGCGGAGCTGTTCTGCTCCGCCGCTTCTTAATTCGATGCTCTGCCGAATTCAGCAGCTACCGGCCGTGGTGTCCTTCGCCACCATGCGATTCGCCTCCGCTATGAGACGCGCCGTGGGATGTGCCACCACGAGCTGCCGTGGCATGCGAGGCGCCATGAGACGTGCTATGGGATGCGCCACTACGAGTTGCCGTGGCATGCGAGGCGTTATGGGGCGCGCCACCACGAGCGGCTACGGCATGGCCGCCACCGTTACTGCGGCCAGCGCCGACTGCCGCTGGTCCACGATTGCCTGCATAAGCATGCCCACCGCCGTTTCCGCGGCCCGCGACGTAACGCCCTCCTCCACCACCGCTGAAGCGATGCTCACCCCAGCCGTGGCCATAGCCCCAGTTCGCCCATGGGCCTATGCCCAGGAAGATCCCGTTGTAGAAATAGCCCGGCCCATAAAAACCGCTGGGTGCGCAGCCGTAAGGTGCATAGTCGTAGTAGCCGTATGAACAGACGGGTGGATTTATGCTGATGGCAACTTGTGCGTTGACCGTTGGCGCCAGGGCCAGGGACGCGACTAAGGTTGTTGCACCCGCCAGAAGCAGACTACGCGTTGCGAACTTGTGAACCACGCTCTTGATTTGCCACATTATTGTTATCCTCCGGAACTCCCGCTCTTGATCGAAAGTCACATCTCCAGTGTCAGGCCCTTGCTTGTAGATAACTGATCAATACAGACCGTCGTCCGCCATAATCGTCTTTGGACTCGAAAAGCAAAACAAACCTATATCGGAGCTAACCTTCGTCAGCTCGACGATCTGCGCCAGAGGCTGGCCCTGTGATCTTTAACCGCCTGCGAATGAACCGGATGGGGCTGGCGGCTGGCGCACATCTTCGCGCCGCCCGAATCCGAAACGCGTTGTCAACGTGCATCTCGATGTACCCGCGGTTTGCCCAGTTCCTCGCCGGAAGCTAAACTTAATGTCCCGGGGTATTCACTATGCTCGTAGTCATGCAAGCGCAGGCCACCGAAGAGCAGGTCCGCGCCGTCTGCCAGAAAATCGAAGCGCTCGGATACCGCGCCCACTCCATGCCCGGCGCGCAACGCACCGCCATCGGCATCACCGGCAACCAGGGCGAGGTCGAACCCGGCGCGCTTGAGGAGATGCCCGGAGTGCAGGAAGTCATTCGCGTTTCGAAACCCTACAAACTGGTGAGCCGCGACACCAAGCCCGACAACACGGTCATCAAGTTCCCCGGCTCAAGCGTCACCATCGGAGGCCCCGACCTCGCCATCATGGCCGGCCCTTGCGGCATCGAGAGCCGCGACCAGGCATTCAAAATCGCCGAGCGCGTTGCCCGTGCCGGAGCCCGCTTCTTCCGCGGCGGCGCATACAAACCTCGCACTTCTCCGTATTCTTTTCAGGGACTTGGCGAAGAAGGTCTGAAGATCATGGCCGAAATCCGCGACCGCTTCGGTCTGCTCGTCGTCACCGAAGCCGTGGATTACGAATCGCTCGACCTTGTTGATCAGTACGCCGATGTTATCCAGATCGGCGCCCGCAACATGCAGAACTTCTCTCTGCTCAAGCGTGTCGGACGCGCCCACAAGCCCGTCCTCCTGAAGCGCGGCATCTCGGCGACGCTCGAAGAATTCCTCATGGCCGCCGAGTACATCATGAGCGAGGGCAACTACAACATAGTCCTCTGCGAGCGCGGAGTGCGCACCTTTGCCGACCACACCCGCAACACGCTCGATCTCGCCATCGTCCCCGCCGTGCAGCGCCTTAGTCACCTGCCCATCATCGTCGATCCCAGCCACGGCACCGGCAAGCGCAACAAAGTAACGCCACTCTCTCGCGCCGCCGTGGCGGTCGGAGCCGACGGCCTGATGGTAGAAGTCCACAACGATCCCGATCACGCGCTGTCAGATGGCATGCAGTCACTGTTCCCTGATCAGTTCGACGCGCTCATGGTGCAGGTAAGGCAGATCGCGGCCGTGCTGGGACGCGAGGTCCCGATCGGGGCGGAATCAACAGATGTTTCTGAAGCCGCGCGGGCGAGGTAGATACTCATGATGCGCGCTTGCCTCCTGATGGCCTCCGGCATGCTGGTCGCGTGCGCGTCTCTGTTCGGGCAGAACTCGTCCTCGAACGCAGACCTTCCGGCAATGGCAGGACCTCCTGCGAGCCAGTCGGACGCCGAACATGGCGTGTATGTGAGTGGTTTCGAAATCCTAAATCAAGGAAGGGATCCAGACGCCTTGGGGTTCTACCCGAACCAAATCCTAGCCGGAGTGCGAAGCAAGTGGTATCCGCAGATGCCAGAGCTACAGAAGTCGATCGGGCGGAAATGGGGCATCACGGTGATTGAGATGAAGATAGACCGTGATGGTTCGCTGGGAAAAACCACGACGGTCCAGTCCGCCGGGGATGCTTCCCTGGACGACGCTGCCTCACTAGCGATTTCTTCGTCTGCGCCCTTTGCCCGCCTACCTGAGGCCTACCACGAGAAGTCGCTGAAAATGAGAATGCATTTTGGTTACGAACAGCCCACTAGCGGGGCAGCGCCGTTCTGCGACGGCCCTAACTGGGGTGCACATCCGGCGGCATACGCGCTGCATCGGGTCGGAGATGGGATCACGCCACCAAAAGCGACATATGCTCCCGACCCTGAGTATTCGGAAAAAGGAAGCAGGGATAAATATATGAGTGTCGTGCAGATCGCCGGGACGGTCGATCCGCAGGGGGCTTTTACGGATTTGTGCGTGTCGCAGGCGGCCGGCGAGGGGCTTGACGAAAAGGCAATGGAAGCAGTTTCGACATGGAAGTTCGAACCGGCAACCTTGCGGGGAGAGCCGGTTGCAGTCCGTGTCAACGTGGAAGTGAGCTTTCGCCTTTATTGATGGACACCCTGCTCATAGCGTAATGTTTCGACTCCGGGACCATTCGACCACTTGCGCAAACTTCTCTTCATCGCCGTCCTCGTTCCGCTAGTCCTGGCTGCTGGCTGGTACTACTTCCACGAGCGCACTCTCCCCGGCTACGGACCGCTCTATCGCGAATATGCGTACATTTCCAACGGCAAGAGCAACACGGTCACCGTCATCGACCTGCGCAGTTTTCGCCCGGTGCGAACGCTGCAAGTCGGCGCCGAGCCCACCGGCGTCGCTGCCAACCCTAAGCGCAACGAAGTGTATGTTGTCAACAGCGGCTCTTCGAACGTCAGCGTGATTGACGCGGAGCAGAATAAGGTTGTCGCCACCATCGGCGTTTACGGCCGCCCCTTCTTCATCGACGTCTCTCCCGACGGACACCGCGCCTACGTCGCCAACTCCGGTTCCGACAACGTTTCTGTTCTTGATCTTGACCATCGCACGATTGCGGCTACGCTTCGTGTCGGCGCAAGTCCCGGCCTGGCTCGCATTTCACCCGATGGATCTACCGTCGTCGTCACCAATCGCGCCGGCAACTCAGTCTCGATCATCGATGCCGCGCGCTTGGCGGTGCGCTCCGCCATCAACATTTGCATTCATCCCGAGGACATCGCTATCCTCCCCGATTCGAGCAAGGCGTTCATTTCCTGTTCGGGATCGGGTCAGGTGGCGAGCATTGAACTTAAAAGTGATCTCAAGAACGATCTTAAGAACGACAAACTGCTGGCGCTTCTGGATGTCGGAAAATCTCCGGTGAGCCTGGCGCTGAAACCGGACGGCGGAGAACTGGTCGCTTTCAATTTCGACGTTGGCAGTATCTCCATCATCGAGACCACGGGCAACGAAGTTTCCGGCAGTTATCTCGTCGGCACTCAGCCTGCCCGCGGCATCGTTTCGCTCGATAACTCGCGCTTGTACATCTCTAACTTCGGATCGAATAACATTGCGGTCTACGACATCGACTTAGGCAAGGTGATTGCATACCTCCCCGTAGGAACCCATCCCGACGCGCTGGCGCTCTCCGAGAATCAGAATTATCTGTTGGTACTCGACTCCGGCTCCGGAGACCTGGCGGTCATTCAGAAACGGCAGCCGAAGAAGAAATTTGAGCCTTCGGAATATTCTCTGCTGACCATCATTCCGGTTGGTATGCAGCCGAATCAGATTGTGGTGAAGTCGTTTCTCGCTACGAAACTTTTGGACGGACGCTAGGCATCGAGTTTCGCTTGCTCGCTTTTCGCTCTTTAGCTTTTATGTATGGACTGTCCTTTTCACTCCCCGCCCGGGAGCGAAGAGCTAACAGCCGCCCTTCGGAAATGTTCGAGGATGGCTTCGGCCTGAGATTTAGTTACTACCGCCGACAGCGCCGCTACGTCGGACTGCTTCACGGCTTGCAGGCTGCCGAAGTGTTCCAGCAGGCGGCGGGTGGTGGATTCTCCTACTCCGGGGATTTCTCTTAGCTCGGTAGCTCGGTCTCTGATCTGGCGGCGCTTGCGATGGAAAGTTACAGCGAAGCGATGCGCTTCGTCGCGAATCATTTGTACCAGATGTAAGACGGGAGAATGATGGTCTAGAACTACGGGGTCGTCTTCCTGTCCGTGGACGTAGATGATTTCTTCGCGCTTGGCGATGGCGGCGAGGGGCTGGTTGATGATTTCGAGCGCTTCCAGGGCTTGGGCGGCGGCGTGGAGCTGGCCCAGGCCTCCGTCGATCAGGACCAGGCTGGGCATGGGCTTTTCTTCTTCTCGCTGGCGCTGGTAGCGGCGGGTTACTACTTCTCGCATGCTGGCGAAATCGTCTACTCCTTCTACCGTTTTGATGATGAACTTGCGGTAGTCGGATTTTTTCATCTTGCCTTCTTCCCACACCACCATGGAAGCCACGGTTTCCGCTCCTTGAATGTGGCTGATGTCGAAACACTCGATTCGCTTCGGTAACTCGGGCAGGGACAGGGCTTCTTGCAGGGCGTCCTGAATGGCTCTGGCGTTGGGCTTCAAGACTCTAAAGCGCTGGTCGTAGGATTGCTTGGCGTTGGTGCCGGCCAGATCGATGAGCTCGCGTTTGTCTCCGCGCTGCGGGACGGTTATGTGCACCCGTGTGGCACGGCCGCCCTCGCCCGCGAGCTGTTCGCTGAGGGCTTCTTCCAGTTCCGCCCGGTCTTCGAAGTCTACGGGCGCGTAGATATTTCTAGGGACGTAGGGCTGGGCCAGATAGAGCTGCTTGAGCAGTGCGGAAAAGAATTCGCCAGGATGGAATTCTCGTGTGGTGGCGGAACTCTGCCCCGCCGAGTCGGAGACCCGGGGCCACTCGAACTCGGGCAAGTCTTCCCAAAAGAATTCTCTTCGGTCGAGGACTTTTCCTCCTCGACTGTGGAAGAGGTTGACGGCCAGCATTTGATTTTCGTAGTGAAAACCGAAGACGTCGGCGTCGTCGCCTTCGGCGGCGGCTATGCGCTGCTTTTCCTGTAATTGCTCTACGGTGGAGATCAGGTCGCGATAGCGGGCGGCGCGCTCGAACTCCTGCGCCTCGGCGGACTCGGACATGCGCTGATGTAGAGATTTGACCAGGTCGGTTTGGCGCCCTTCCAGAAAGAGCTTCACGTCGCGGACGGCTTCGGCGTAGATGTCGGGCGTGGTCAGATCCTTCACACACGGACCCAGGCAACGCTTGATGTAGAACTGCAGGCAAGGGCGCGGATGGTTGCGTGTTAAATCCACTTTGCAGGACGGAATGAGGAAGTGGCGATGAATAAGATCGACGATGCGATAGGCGAGATTGGTGGGGAAGTACGGGCCGTAGTACGCGCTGCCGTCCTTGCGCAGTCGGCGGGTTACGTAGACGCGAGGGAAGCGCTCGGCCAGGGTCAGCTTTACGTAGGGATAGGTTTTGTCGTCGCGCAGCAGGATGTTGAAGCGCGGCTTCTTCTGCTTGATCAGGTTGTTCTCGAGAGCGAGCGCCTCTTTATTGTTGGCTACTACGATGTAGTCGACGTCTACGGCTTCGCGCACCAGCGTGCCGGTTTTCGCGTCTTCCCAGCGTCCTTCGTGGAAATAGGACCCGACGCGCGAACGCAGGTTCTTGGCCTTGCCTACGTAGATGACTTCGCCTTCGGCGTTCTTGTAGAGGTAGACGCCGGGGGAGGTGGGCAGGCTGCGGATTTTCTGCGAGAGGTCCATCGGCTGCTATATCCAGTGTAATGTAAAACAACTGTACAGAAGTGTGTTACAATGGCGTTATATGGGAGACACAATTACAATTCGTCTTCCCGAGGAACTGGCAGCCTGGCTGAAGAGCACCGCTCGCAAGACAGGAGTGCCGGTCGGCCGGCTGGTTCGTGAGCAACTGGAGCGCGCGAAGCAGGAGACGGGGAATAAGCCCTTCATGCGCTACTGCGGATCGATCCATGGACCCGCCGACCTCTCGTCGCGCAAGGGATTTTCGAGAAAATGAAGGCCATCGCAGACACCGGTTTTGTCGTGGCATTTCTGAACCACTCCGACAGATATCATGATTGGGCCAGTGAGATTGGGAGATTGGTTTCGGACCCGCTACTAACCTGCGAAGCGGTACTGGCGGAGACGGCGTTCCAGGTTGAATCCGTGGGTACCGTCCTCGGGTTAGTGCGCACGGGATTTCTCAGGATCGCGTTTGACCTGACAAAGAACGTTGAGGAAGTCGCGGCGCTGGCGGATCGCTATCGAGACCGCACACCCGATCTTGCCGACTTATGCCTCATTCGCATGAGCGAACTGTATGACAATTTGCCCGTGCTCACCCTCGATGAAAAGGACTTCCGTGTTTATCGAAGAAACGGGAGAGACGTGATTCCGATCGTTTGTCCGCCGCGAGGCTGATTCTCACGCGCTCCATCCTTTTACAAATTCCACCAGACTCCTCAGGGCGATTCCCGACGGGCCTTTGGCGATCCAGGGTTTGTTTTCTTCCATCCAGGCGGTGCCGGCGATGTCTAAGTGGATCCAGGGAGTGTCTTCGGCGAATTCTTTCAGGAACATGGCGGCGAAGATGGCGCCGCCGTAACGGGCGCCGGCATTGACCATGTCGGCGATGTTCGACTTGATCAGTTCTTTGTATTCGTCGTCGAGCGGAAGGCGCCACATCTTTTCGCCCGCCTGCTGGTTGGCGTTGACGAAGCGCTGGTACATCTGGTCGTCGCTGGCGAAAATTCCGGCGTTCACGTAGCCGAGGGCCACGACTACCGCGCCGGTCAGGGTGGCGGCGTCGACTAGATGGGTGCAGCCGAGTTGCCGGGCGTAGCAGAGGCCGTCGGCCAGGATGAGGCGGCCTTCGGCGTCGGTGTTGATAATTTCTATAGACTTGCCGGACATGGCGATCTGCACGTCTCCCGGCTTTTGCGCTTTGCCGGAAGGCATGTTCTCCGTGGCTAAGATAATCGCCGTGACCTTCACTTTCGGCTTGAGCAGAGCAATGGCGCGCATGACGCCGATCATGGTGGCGGCTCCGGCCATGTCGTACTTCATTTTTTCCATGCCGTCGGCGGGTTTGATGGAGATGCCGCCGGTGTCGAAGGTGACTCCTTTGCCCACCAATCCCAGGTGCACATCCTTGGGTGCGCCTGCGGGATCGTAGCGCAGGACGATCAGCGCGGGAGGTTCGTCGGAACCCTGGGCCACTCCCCAGAAGGCGCCCATCTTGAGTTGTCTGATCTGGTCGGCGTCATGGACTTCGCATTTCAGGCCGACGTCCGCCGCCATTTTTTTCGCGCGCTCGGCCAGTATGGTCGGGGTCATGCGGTTAGAGGGTTCGTTGACCAGATCACGGGTGAAGTTCTGCGACTCGGCTACGATGCGTCCGGCCTGCAGGGCGCTTTCCAGCGGCGCGGCATCGCCGGGCGCGTTTTCTTTCACGACGACGGTGACGGCGTCGATCTTCTGGTCGTTATCGTTATCCTTGCGATCGCTCTTGTAGTACCCGGGATCGAAGTTGCCCACAAAAGCGCCTTCGACGATGGCGCGGACGGCGTCATTCGCACGGACTCCCTTCTCGGGTGGAGCGAAGGCGAAGTTGCGGATGTTTTTGCTCTTCAGGGTGCGCACGGCAGTGCCGGCGAGCTTGCGCAATTCCACGGCGGAAAAGTTCTTGGCATTGCCGCCGCCGATGAGGAGCAGGCGTTTTGCCATCAAGCCCGCGGGGCGATGCAGCAGCGTGGTTTCGAACGCCTTGGCGGTGACTTCGCCGCTGGCAATTACTTCCTTGGCGGCTTCGCGCACGGCGGCATCGCTCGATTCGACCGAAGGCGCGGGCTTATCTTTTTCGCCTGGTTTCTTTTCGGCTCGATCGAGGACCACTACCGCCAGGCACTCGGTTTCGAGCTGAGACGGCACGGAGGAAGAGAGATCTGTTTTCATGATGGAGTAGGTTCAGTATCCACGGTAGGAGGGGGAACGCGCAACTCAGCGAGGGGGCTCAGCGATAGGCTGTGCGTGACCAATGGCCCCTGCGGGGATGCCAAAGCACGGTATTGAGGAAGACAGGTTTGTCGATTGCGCCGGATGGCAAATGTCGATTAAAATCCGGGAACGGGTCGCGCCGGAATTTCCCAATTTGAGGAGGCCACATGCGAACCACCTCCCGGTTCTCTGGAATCTGCTTTGTATTGTCCGCTGCTGCGCTGGTTTGCCTTTCTGCAAGCTTCGATCAGGCCGTCTTCGCTCAAACCAATCCCCCTCCGCCCGACCCGCATGAGATGGTGACGCGCGAGCCGCGTACTCTCACAAAACCGGCCGACCGCTCCGCCGCCATCGATCTTCTGGATCACGCTCGAAAGAACTACGATCTGCACAGCATCGGCGCGCCCTACGCGCTGAAGGTTTCGTTCGAAACCAACGGCGCGGCCCTGGCGGAAGGTTCAGGGACGATGGAGGAGTTGTACGACGGACACTCGCGCTGGCGCTGGACGGAGCAGTTGCAGGATTCGCGAGTGGTTCGCATCGGCGCCGACGACCACATCTACGGCACCAATCCTACCGAGCAGGTTCCCTTGCGCGTGCAGTTGGTGCGTACGGTCTTGCTGCGGTCGATCGTGCATGACCCGGCCGCGTTCGTGATTCGCGCCGCGAATGTAGAGCGCGACGGTAAAGAGATTTCGTGTTTGCTGCTCAGCTATTCGCTGCCGCCGAATCCCGCGCCGCGCTCGTGGGTAGAAAGAGAAGACTGCATCGATCCCGCCACTGGCCTCCTGCAGACGTGGTCGGAAGCGCCGGGCATTTACGCGGTCTACGATTACAGCGGCGCGGCGGAATTTCACGGCCACGTTCTTCCTCGGGAGATTTCCGTATTCGAAGATGGCCGCCCCGCGGTGCAGGTGCGCGTGGAAAGTCTGGAAGACGCGCCCAACCTCGATCCGAATCTGTTCAAGCCGACGCCGGAAATGATGGACGCGGGCGAATCGTTTGGGCTGGCAGGTCCCCGGCGCTTCCCGATGCGCGTCGATCCTTCCGATGCGCCAACTTCGCGTTTCTTCCAGCCAGTGATCGTGCACGCGACGCTGGACGCGCAGGACGGCAGCGTGTTGGATGCTGAACCGCTGCAGACTTCCGATCGGGAGCTGAGCCGCGCGGCCATGGATCTAGTAACGAACACGGCATTTGAGCCGTCGGGATTTCAGCAGGAAGTTTTCATCAACGTGCAGTTTCACATGCCCGCGGCACGATGGGGTGGCCCGCCGGTATTCCACACTTCCGTGGGTTGGGTGAATCTGGATCACCACGGCAAGTTCCCCCCGCCGAGAAAGCCGCCGCTGCACCCGCGGAACTAGGAGCGGCCCCGCAAGTGGTTTTGGGTAGGGCACGGCTTCAGCTGTGCCGTCGGGCCTGGAAAATACGGGCTTTAGCCCCTGAGGGACTCGACTGTCTGATCCGAAAAACCATTTCTAGTTCACTGTGCCGATGCCGGTCAGGGTCGCGGATGACGGGCTGCCGCCGTTGTTGGCCACGTTCAGCTTGCCGGTGCGCGTGCCTTTCTTGGTGGGATTGAAGGAGACGTCGAGCGAGCAACTGGTTCCCGCGGCCAGCGAACTGCCGCAGGTGTTGGCGGAGGTGGTATAGTCCGCCAGGGTGACGGCGAAGCCGGTGAGATTCACTGAGGCCGCGCTCACGTTCGAGATGGTCACCGTCTGTGGTGCGGTGGTCTGGCCCACGGGTTCGGAGCCGAAGTTCAGTGTGGCCGGCGAGAGAGCGATCGACATGCCGGTTCCGGTCAGATTCACTCTTTGCGGATTGTTGGCGGCATTGTCGGTAAGTTGCAATATGCCGGTGAGGAAACCCTTCGCTGCCGGCGTAAATCCCACCGTGACTGCGCAATTGTTTCCGGCCAGAACCTGAGCTCCGCAGGTATTGGACTGAACCGCGTAGTCGCCGGTGATGGCTACGTTCGAAAGATTCAGGGTCGCGCTTCCGGTGTTGGTCAGGGTAACGGTCAGGCTCGTGGTCTGGCCGATGGGCGTCTTGGCGAAGGCCAGCTTGGCGGCGGAAAGCGCCACGGTTGCGCCGGCTCCGCCGTTGCCGCAGTTCGGGAAAATCAGATTGGAGATGCGCGTGTTCCAGTTGAAGCTGCCGTTGGACTGAATGTATTCCTGGGTGTACCAGAAAGTGCAGTCGTCGGCGGGATCGACGCTCATGGCGCTGTAGTCGCCCCAGCGGTTCTGGCCTCCGGTCTGGGAACCGGATCCACTTATGACCAACTGTTCGCCTTCCATGCTGCCGATCGTATCGGCCGCGACTCGCCCCGTAAAGTAAATGGAAGGATGGACGGAATTGCTGGAGACGCTGTAGCCGAGCGCCATATCGCCGGACTGGTCCATGGCGATGCTGCCCATCCAGCGCGTGTTCTTGTCCGGACTGAAGGTTCCCTGCTGAAAGACCGTGGGCGTTCCGTTCGGGCTGCGAACTTCGTACCAGCGCACGCCGGTGGAGATGGAATGGTTGAAGACCAGCGATTCGGTTCCGTCCGGGAACTGGCGATAGGCGAGGCGATACATAGGGCGGTCGCCGAGCGCATCGAGTTCTTGCGTCGTTCCGGGTTGCACCACGCAGGAACGGAAGCATTTTGCGGTAAAGCTTGCCACCGGAAGAACCGTTGGGCCGGTGAAAGTGGAGTTCGCGGGCGTGGTGAAGTCGACGTGAAACGTCCACAACTGGAGAACGTTCTTGCCGAAGTTCATGAAGAAGGCGGGCTCGCCCGCGACCGGCTGGATGGTTCCGTCCATGTCCGAGGGCAATAAACTGGCGACGGTCGAAGGCTGCTGGAAGCAGAGGATGGTCGCGTCATTGCCGGCCAGCATGGCGTTGCGGTCGAGGGCGCAGGCATTGGCGCCGATGAAATTGCTGCCGTCCACAAAAACGTTGAACGACATGTAGTAGGCGTCGGGCCAGACGCCTAATTTCGGGTAGTCGGAGTAATCGCTGTCGCCAAAAGAAAAAGCGTAGCGGTTGTAAGTGCCAGTGGCGTCGCTCGAAGTCGAGACGGCTACGCACTGTGTGTAGGGAAGCGTACTGATCGAGAACTGGGTAAGGATCCAGCGGCCGGCTATCTTGTCGTATTGCACGATGGGATCGCCGTCATTGTTAGTTTCACAGCCTCCGCCGAAGCCGGCCCAGAGGGCGTTGCCTTCGGTGGGTCCGGCAACGAGCGCGCCGGTGGCTTTGTCGAAGACGGCAAACTCGGCGTTCACCCATTGCACGTATTGCGTGGCGCCGACCGCTCCATTGGTATCGGGCGGAGTGTACTCCAGAAGAAATCCGTATTGTCCCTGACCAAGGCCATCCATATTCAGGCCGAGGTTGGCGGCTACCGGAGGCAGAGCGTTCTGCTGCAGAGCCACATCGGGCACGTCGAACTCAGGCGCGTTCTCGGGCGGCGCGGTGGGGAGGATTTTCAGCATGCGCGGCGAGAAGCGGTGAGGCTGGGCGGGAGTCATGCGATCGAGCTCGGCGAGCGGGACGGAGACGTCGTGCTTCACTTCGCGGATCACGCGAACCGTGCTTTGGGCGAATGCGGCGAACGAGAAAAGGAGCAACCACGTCGCGGCCAAAGAGAAAACTGCGGCCTGCGGCCGGGCGAAGCGTCTTGTCATAGCGCGAGCCATGTATAGAAAGATGGTGCCGCGGGGGAGGTTACGGATCGATGTAGTATATCTGGTTTCTGTTCGAGATGGCGTGGTTTTACGCGGGTCTCAGCCGTAGAGATTTGCACGCCGGATTCCAAATTCCACCCATAGGAAAAGGGAACGATCGTCCAAGTGTGGAGCAGGCGCTGCAGTCATTTGCACATCAGAGGAGATGTCGCGGAGATATCTTCCCACACATGGAAGCGTGTCGCTGAAAGAGAAAGGCAGCTTCGGCTTCGAACGATAGACGGAGGCAGAAAGCGATTCATCCGGAGGCGGCTGCTTGATGGCTTTGTAACGTGGTTAGCGTGGTCGTTGCTGATGAAGTCTACCTATACTCGTGGCATGAAGTCCTCTCTATCAGTCTAATTCTCCTTCCATTGTGGATATTGGGGGCCTGCTTAAGTGGCCGGTGGAGATGGAACGATTTGGTCAAAATCAGCAGGGGTCACAGCCACCGACACCGCCATACCTCGGTTGACGTGACGTCCCCATTACACTAGCAATCTGCGTCTCTACCCCAGGAAATGCTGACCCGTACCCTAGCCTTGTTTTCTTCCCCTGGAAATCGCGTCGCGGGCTTCCTTGTCGGCGGTGCGGCGGCGCTCGGTTTCGCGCTTGTCCCAGAGCTGTTTGCCCTTGGCCAGGGCGAGTTCGACTTTGATTTTGCCATTCTTGAAATACATGCGGGTGGGGATCAGGGTAAGCCCCTTCTGCTGGGTTTTGCCGATGAGCTTGCGAATTTCTTCTTTGTGAACTAGAAGCTTGCGGGTCCGGAGGGCGGCATGATTGGCAGAGTTGCCGTGGTCATAGGGGCCGATGTGGCAGTTGAGGAGCCAGAGTTCGCCGTCCTTGATAATGCCGTAGGCATCCTTGAGATTGGTGGTGCCGCCACGGACCGATTTCACCTCGGTTCCGGTGAGCACGACACCGGCCTCAAATTTTTCGAGCAAGAAATAGTTGTGACTCGCGTTCCTGTTTACAGCGGCATCCTTTTCGCCGGATGCGGTGGGCTGGCGGCGAGGATTCTTCTCCCGATTGGGCTGGGTCTGGTGGGTGGTTTGCTTGGCCATGGTACTGAGGAGAAAGTATCACGAAGCCGGGTGTCGGTTCTCAGTTTTCAGTTCTCAGTAACCCCAGCGAAACTGAGAACTGACCACTGAGAACTGACAACTGAGGGTCACGTACTAATGAGTGTAACCATCGGCGTACCAATCACTTCGGGTGCCAGTTGAGGCGATGTTATAATCCAGTTTTCCGGTACTTTTCGCGCGTGGCGGCCTCTGGGATGCCCGGCCGGTTGGCTTTTTCGCGTGGGCGGACGAGTTCCGGCTGGATGAGTCTAGGCTGGCGCCGTCGCCGCCGAGAGAAGTTTTTGTGAGGACAGTTTGATGAGACGCCTGATCCGTCCGGCTCTATTCGTTCTGCTGCTGCTCTGCCTGGGGCTTCCCGTTCTTGCCAAGAAAGTTGATTCTGCCAAGGCGGCCTATGAAAAAGGCACCGACGCCGAGGCGCGGCAGAACTACGAGCAAGCCTTCGACTATTTCAAGCAGGCCTACAACCTCAAACCGAAAGACCTGAGATATCGAACCGCGTTCGAGCGGACGCGCTTCTATGCGGCGTCGTCGCACGTGCATCGCGGGCAGATTTTGCGCGATGCCGGCAAGCTCGACGAGGCGGCGGTCGAATTCCAGAAGGCGCTGGAGACCGATCCGTCTTCGTTCATCGCGCAGCAGGAACTGAAACGCACCGAGCAGATGATCCGGGAGGCGCAGAATCCGCCACCGCAAGCGGCGTCGCCGGGAACGATGGCGCTGCGGAGACGGCTGGAATCGGCGCTGGGGCCGGTGGAACTGGCTCCCATCTCGAACCTGCCTATGACGCTCAAGTCCACCGAGAAATCCAACGTCATCTACGAGACGGTGGGCAAGCTGGCCGGCATCAACGTGCTCTTCGATCCCGATTACACGCCGCGCCAGGTACACATCGAACTGAACAACGTGACCCTGGAAGACGCGCTGGAAATCATATCGTTTGAGACCAAAACCTTCTGGCGTCCGGTGACGCCGAATACGATTTTTGTGGCGCAAGACAATCCCGCAAAGCGGAAAGAGCTGGAACAAAACGTCATCAAAACTTTTTATCTTTCCAATCTCTCCCAGCCCACCGAATTGCAGGATATCGTGAACGCGATGCGCACCATCCTCGAAGTCAGCCGGATTCAGCAGTTGCCCTCGCAAGGAGCGATCGTGGTGCGGGGCACGCCCGACCAGGTGGCGCTGGCGCAGAAACTGGTGGACGATCTCGACAAGGCGAAGCCTGAAGTGTTGATCGATGTAGCGGTCATGCAGGTAAGCCGCGATAAGTCGCACACCCTAGGCATCAACCCTCCGACCAGCCTCACGGTCGCGCTGCAGCCCAACGTCAGCACTACCACTTCGACTACGGGCACCACTGGCTCGACGACGGGTTCGTCGTCATCGTCAAACGGCATCAACCTGAACAGCCTCGCCAGCCTGACTGCTACCGATTTCCAGGTGACGATTCCGCAGGCAACGGCGACGGCATTGATGAGCGACAGCGACACCAAGGTCATCCAGAATCCGCAGGTCCGCGCCTTGGACGGCCAGAAGGCCACATTGAAGATCGGCGATCGCGTGCCGGTGGCGACGGGATCATTCCAGCCGGGAATTGGCGGGGTGGGCATCAACCCGCTGGTCAACACTCAATTTCAATACCTCGACGTGGGCGTGAACATCGAAATTACGCCGCGGGTGCACGCCGGACGGGAAATCTCCTTGAAGTTGTCGATGGATGTCTCGGACGTGGACTCCTATGTGAGCATCGGCGGGATCAGCCAGCCGGTGATCGGGCAGCGCAAAATCGAAAACGAAATCCGCCTGAAAGATGGCGAAGTCAGCCTGCTGGGCGGCATGATGGAGGATTCAAAGACGAAGGCTCTGACCGGGATCCCGGGCCTGGCCTCGATCCCCATCTTGAAATATCTTTTTGCGCAGGATACCTCGGACCACTCTACCAACGAAATCGTATTCGTCCTGGTCCCGCACATTATCCGCGGGCCTGACGTTTCTCATGGCAGTGGCGATATGCTGGACATCGGCACGGCCAATGCGATCACGCTGCGACGATCGAGTAGCAAGCCAGCCGCGCCCGCCGCCGTTCCACCACCGCCGCAGGCGGCGCTGCCGCAGACGCCAACGCCTCAGGGCCAGGCTCCGCAGAACGTAAGTCCGCAAGCGCAAGTTGCGCAGAATCCAGTTGCGCAGAATCTGGCGGCGCAGAATCCAGTTCCGCAAACTCAGGCGGGCGCCGGCGCCGGAACGTTCCTGTTCGATCCGCCTACCTTGAGCCAGGCCAAAGGCTCGACCTTCACGGTGAATGTGATGCTTTCCGGCGGGCAGAACGTGTATTCCGTTCCCGTGCAACTCAACTACGATCCGAATCAGTTGCAGGTGGTCAACGTATCGAACGGCGGATTCCTGTCGCAGGACGGGCAACTGGTAGCGGTAGTGCATCGCGACGATCCGGCGAGCGGCACGCTGCAAGTCACGGCTACGCGGCCTCCGGGGGCGGGCGGGGTCTCGGGACAGGGCGCGGTGGTGACGCTTACATTCATGGCGAAGGGGCCGGGGCAGTCGGCGCTAACCATCACTCGCGGTGGGGCGCGGGACCCGGCAATGCAGCCAATTGCGATGAGCGGAGCGCAGGCGGCGATTACGATTCAGTAGGAGCAAGTTCTCGGTTCTCAGTTCTCAGTTCTCAGTCGAGATCCGGTCGGTTTAACTGAGAACTGAAAGCTGGGAACTGCGAACTCCGGTATGGACCAGTCGACAAACATGGCGAGGCGGCGTCAGCGCGGCTTTACGCTGATCGAGTTGATCGTTGCGACCACCATTCTGGCTATCCTGGTGGGGGCGGCGTTTCCGCTGGCAAAGAACGCCTATCAAAGAGAGCGCGAGCACCAGTTGCGCCTTGATCTCTGGATGCTCCGCGACGGGATCGATCGCTACAAGGACGCGGCCGACCGGGGCGCGTTCCAGACCAAGGTGGGGAGCGATAACTATCCCCCCGATCTCGATACGCTCGTCAAAGGTGTGGATGTTGCCGGTAAGAAGCTGAAGTTCCTCCGCCGAATTCCCGACGATCCCATGACCAAAGAGGAATGGGGAATGCGCTCCACGCAGGACGATAAGGACTCGACGTCCTGGGGCGGGCAGAACGTTTTCGATGTTTACACGAAGTCGGACCAAGTCGCTTTGGACGGCACAAAATATAAGGACTGGTAGATGAAATTCAAGTCCAAAGTCGGCAGCTCCAAAGTCCGCAATCCCCAAACCGGCAATCGTGGTTTCACGCTGATCGAGATGGCGGTGGTCATCAGCATCATGTTTATCCTGGTGTCGATCGCGGTGCCGATGTACAACCAGGCCATCCTCCGCGCCAAAGAAGCGAAACTTCATCAGAATCTGACGACGCTCAATAAAGTCATCCAGGAGTATTCGCTCGACAAAAAGCACGCGCCAAACTCGCTTGACGATCTGGTGCCCGGGTACATCAAGTTCGTTCCGGAAGACATCACCGGCCGCACCGACAGCTGGGTGACGGAGACGGAGGATTCCGAGGATGTATGGGATCCGAACCAAACCGGCATCAAGAGCGTTCACAGCGGTTCCGACGAGATGTCGAGCGACGGCAGCGGTCCCTATTCGAGTTGGACGCACTAAGTCAGGAACTGAGTTTGGAAATGGGCGCTAGCGCCACAGGACGGAGACGCGGATTCACTCTGATCGAGCTGATGGTAGCGATCAGCGTCATTCTGATCCTGCTGGGCGTGGCCATGCCCATCTACAGCCACAGCATTGCGCGCGCGCGGGAGGAAGGTCTGCGCAAGAACCTGGAAACTCTGAATCAGGCGATCTTCCAGTACACCCTGGACAAGCAAAAAGCACCGCAGTCGCTGGATGATCTGAGGTCCGCGCATTACATCGACAAGGTTCCAAATGATATTACGGGCAGCGATACCTGGGAACTGGAACCGGCAGACGGCGTTATCATGTCGCTGGACCAGACCGACACTACCGGCATAATAGGCGTCCACAGCGGTTCCAACCAAGTGGGCAGCGACGGCAAGGCGTACTCGGATTGGTAGATCAGTTCTCAGTCGTCAGCTCTCAGTTCTCAAAAAAGGCTGGAATCACCCGAATCAACCAGTCAGTAGCTTGGCTGGTGCTACGATTCCCGACGACGAGATTCTTCCTGAAACCTAATATTTAATACCTGATATCTGCTCTGGAGGTCAGCGTGGATTTTCTCAATCGGCTGCAGCCCCTGGCGCTGCTGGTGATGCGGCTCGTTCTGGGAGCGGTCATGATTGCGCATGGTTATCACAAAGTATGGGGCGGGTTTCATCATCACATGGAGTTCGTGGGCTCGCTCGGCATTCCTCGCTGGATGGCATATCTTTCCGCGGGGACGGAGTTCTTTGGCGGCTGCGCTATCGTCCTTGGATTGTTTACGCGCTTCTTCTCGCTCGCATTCATGATCGAGATGGGCGTGGCGATCTGGAAAGTACATTTCAAGAATGGGCTGACGGGTACTGGCGGATACGAGTTTCCGCTGGCACTGGCTGCGATCGCGTTTGCGCTCGTTTGTTTTGACGGTGGCCCGTGGGGATTGACGTTTGGCGGGAGGGCAGGCGGTGCGCGGAAAGCAAAAAAGGGCTGAGTCGCGAAGAGGTAAGGTCAGCGGCAGAACGGGTGCAGCAAAAGGCTCGATCCCTCACGCTGTTGAGCTTCCATCGAGGCGACGGCGCCGACGCGTCTCGCTGCCTTTGGTGCGCTCCAAGCAACCGGGGACGGTTGCGCTCGACAATGCCAAGATCTTCGACATCATCCCGTTTCCCTGATTTAGATTGCAACGAAGCTTGGGATAAGACGGGGCAAGCCCCGTCTCTACAGGAAAGCCAGCAGCTAAGAGCCAAGAGCCTGCCCCTCAGAATTCCGCTAACTCCTTCATCGCGCGGAACAGGTCGCTCGACTGCGGCAGGATGGCATTCTCCAGAATTGGCTGATAGGCGACGAAAGTATCGGTGGCCGCGACGCGCTTCACCGGAGCATCGAGGTGATCGAAGAGTTGGTCGGCGATGCGGGCGGCAATCTCAGCACCGTAGCCCCAGCTCAGCGAGTCTTCGTAGGCAATTAACGCGCGGTTGGTTTTCTTCACCGATGCGGCAATTGCATCCCAATCAAATGGGTTTAATGACCGCAGGTCAATCAGTTCTACTCGGACGCGATGCTCGCGCTCCAGCTTTTGCGCGGCCTGCAACGCGCGCGGAACCACTGCGCCGTACGTGATGACGGTGAGGTCGGTGCCGGGCTGCACCACTTTCGCTTTTCCGAACGGGACCATGTAGTTGGGTCCGGGATAAGGCGCGCGTCCGTAGGTTTCGCGGTAAAGGCGCTTGTGTTCGAGGAACAAGACCGGATCGTCGCAGCGGATCGCCGTACGCAGCAGGCCCGCGGCATCGAGTGCGTTCGATGGGAACACGACGCGCAATCCGGGAGTATGCGTGAAGATGCTCTCGCCGCACTGCGAGTGGTAAATCGCTCCGCCCGTCAGATAACCGCCAATTGCGACGCGGATCACCAGCGGCGCCGAGAAGGCGTTGTTCGAGCGCCAGCGGATGATTGGGAGTTCGTCGCGCAACTGCATCATCGCCGGCCAGATGTAATCGAAAAACTGAATTTCCACCACCGGCTTCAATCCGCGCGTGGCCATGCCGGTGGCGCGGCCGACGATCGCGGCTTCGGCCAGCGGAGAATTGAAGACGCGGTCGGCGCCGAACTCCATCTGCAATCCAGAGGTCAGCTTGAAGACTCCTCCCTTGCCCTTGATCAGCTTCTGCTTGAGATAATCTTCGCGGCTGGCGTCGGCGACGTCTTCTCCGAAGACGATGACGCGCTCATCGCGGCGCATCTCGTCGCGCAGCGCGGTGTTGATGAGGTCCGCCATGGTTTTGTTTTGCGACGTCTTGTTCGGTGGACTGGTGTTCGGCGGAGTAGCGCTCGACGAGTCGGCGGAGCGCTTGCCATCGGCCGTTGTCCCGGGGGCGGCAACTGCTGGCTGCGTGTCGAACGCCGCCGAAGTGGGATCGAGGTCGGGCGAGTACACGAAGTTGTAGATCGTGTCAGGCTGCGGTACCGCGGCTTCGAGGGCGCGGTCGGCGTCGGCCTGAATCTGCTCTTCGATTTCCTGCTCGATTCCGTTGATCCCTTTTTCGTCGAGGATCCCTTCCCGTAGCAGAAACATTTGCAGGCGCGGGACCGGGTCGCGCGCCGCATCGGCGCGGCGCTCAGCGTCAGGCCGGTAAAGGCGCTCGTCGTCCGAGAGCGAATGAGAATAGGGACGGATGACGTGGGCATGAACAAACGCCGGGCCATGGCCGGCGCGGCAATGCTCGGCCGCACGCTGGAAGGCCACATAGGCGACGACGGGGTCGGTGCCGTCGATCTCTTCAAAATGAAAATTGGGGAAGCCGGAGACGAGGCGCGAAATGTTGCCTCCGGCAGTCTGCACTTCGATGGGCACGGAAATTGCGTACTCGTTATCCTGCACGCAAAAAATCACCGGCAGACGCCGGTTGGAGGCGGCGTTCAGCGCTTCCCAGAATTCGCCTTCGCTGGTGGTGCCGTCGCCGAGCGAGACGTAGGTGATTTCGTCGCCTTGGAACTGGACATCCTTGAATTGGCGATAGTCGAATTGGCGACCGTCGCCTTCGGCTCTGCGCGCGGCATTCGGGTGCCTGGCCAGGTAGCGTCCGGCCTCGGCGCATCCGACGGCCTGTAGAATCTGGGTGCCGGTGGCGGACGACTGGGTGACGATGTTGAGCCGCTTGTAGGCCCAGTGCGAGGGCATCTGGCGTCCGCCGGAACTGGGATCGTCGGCCGCGCCCACGGCCCCGAGCAGCATTTCGTAAGGGGTTGCGCCCAAGGCGAGGCAGAGGGCGCGGTCGCGATAATAAGGATAGAACCAGTCGTAACTGGTTTTCAGCGCCAGGGCGGCCGCGGCTCCGATAGCTTCGTGGCCCGCGCCCGAGATCTGGAAGAAGATTTTTTGCTGGCGCTTCAGCATGATCTCGCGGTCGTCCACACGCCTCGAAGTGAACATGATGCGATAGGCGTCGATCAGTTGCTGACTGGTCAGCCCCTGATAACTCTTGGCCGTCTGCGCAATGTCGTTTTCGTTCAGCTTGGGATCGACTTTGGTCGTAGCCATGCCGCGTTCTCACCCCACTGAGTTCCAGCCCCGCATCATTGTATATGGGTTGAAGCGTTTGGGAACAGGGTTGTGGAGGTGGCTTCCAGCTTCGAGCTATGGGCTTCGAGCAAGCAAGAGCGGGCTTTGGACCGCCCGTAGCTCGAAGCTCGCAGCTCGGAGCCAGTGAGATGCTCCGATCGTTTATTCTGAAGAGTCATGATTCACTGCCTGCGCCAGTTTGATCCGCATCGCGTCCGCTTGCTGGTGTTCGATCTCGATGGCACCCTGATCGACTCGCGGCTGGATTTGGTTCACTCCGTGAATGCGACGTTGCGACATCTCGGGCGTCCTGAACTGGCGGGCGACCTCATTGCCAGCTATGTCGGAGACGGCGCTCCCACGCTGGTGCGGCGCGTGCTCGGCGATGCGGACGCGGACAACCAAGCATTGCTTCGAGAAGCGCTGGAATATTTTCTCGGCTACTATCGCCTGCACAAGCTCGACCACACCACGGTTTATGAGGGAATTCCGGAAGTGCTGGCGGCGCTGGCCAATTCGAATGGCGTGCCGCGGCTGATGGCGGTGCTATCGAACAAGCCGGTCAATCCTTCGCGCGACATTGTGCGGGCACTGGGGCTGGCGGACTTTTTTGTGCGGGTTTATGGCGGCAACAGCTTTACGACCAAGAAGCCCGATCCGCTGGGGGTGCGGACCATCCTCACGGAAACGGGCGTGCCAGCGGATGAGGCGCTGATGATTGGAGACTCGGCGAACGACGTTTTGACCGGGCGCAATGCCGGTTTGTGGACGTGCGGCGTGACGTACGGCTTCGCTCCGCATTCGCTGGAAGAGGTGCCTCCGGATGTGCTGATTGAGAGCCCTTTCGAGTTGGGAGAGTTGTTGCGCTAGCGATTGCGGAGTATTGTGTAGAAACGTAAAGGTGCAGCCTGGATTACACTTTTTGCATCTGTTAATTTAGAGAAACTTGTGAGGGCCTCGCGTGTTGAAACATGTGGAGGAGGGTTTAAAACATGAATGATTTCAGGGGAACTGCAGGATTCGGAATACTTCGATTGGGCAAGCAGAGTTTGGTTTTAGTGTTGTCCATGGCGCTGATGGTCGCGACGTTGCCGCTGAACCTGTCGGCGCAAGACGAGTCAGCCGCGCCACCGCAAGATGCGCAGGCCGCGCAGGCGCCGCCGTATGCGCAGCAGACTCCGGAGCAGTTGCAGCGGTTAGTTGCTCCGATTGCGCTGTATCCGGATTCGCTGGTGGCGCAGGTCCTGGCCGCCTCCACGTTCCCCGAGCAAGTCGTCGAGGCCGACCGCTGGGTGCAGGCGCATCCTGATTTGAAGGGCCAGGATTTGGGTCAGGCGGTGGATCAACAGCCTTGGGACCCGAGTGTCAAGGCGCTCGCGGCGTTTCCATCCGTTCTGGGCAATATGGACAAGAATCTCTCGTGGACGTCGTCATTGGGCGACGCTTATTACAACCAGCAACAGGATGTGATGGATGCGATGCAGGTGATGCGCCACAAAGCGGAACAGGCGGGCAATCTAAAGACCACGCCGCAGGAAGTCGTAAAGGACGATGGCGCGGATGTAGACATCGAACCTGCCGATCCCGATGTGGTTTACGTTCCTGCGTATAACCCGTGGCTGATTTACGGATATCCCGTCGTGGCGTGGCCGGGATGGTATCCCTATCCCGGAATCTGGTTTGGCGGCCCATATCTTTCGTTCGGACTCGGTTTTGGAATCGGCTGGTACGGAGGCTTTGGCTGGGGATGGGGCCATTGGGGATTCGACTGGCATCACCGATATGCAATGTATGGCGGCGGCAGGTACTACTCCCGAAGCAGGACGTTTTATAACCGCGGCGGTTTCGCTCGCGGCGGGCGTCCCGGAGTTGCGGCCAGGCCATTCGAAGGAAACCGCCAGGCGGCTCGCGGCTACGCCGCACCACGCGGCCAGAGCGGCACGCGCTCGGGCGCCTTCAGCGGCTACGGCCATGGCGGGCAGACCAGAAGCTTTTCGTCCCGCGGAAGCGCCAGCATGGGCGGAGCGCGCGGCGGCGGGCGTCGTTAGTCTGAGCATCGATCTGGGCATCGATCGGAGCTCCGTTATCTTCCAGGTAGTTTGAAAATTTGGAAATGGAGATGAGCCATATGCGGCGAACTACGTTGAACTTGAACCAATTTCATGGGGCCAATCTTCTTAAATTAGCCGCGGTCGCTATCCTCCTGGCGGTGTATTTTCCCGCCCGTTCGATGGCGCAGCAACCCGGCCAGAAAACATTTTCATCGGCGGAAGCGGCGAGCAATGCACTCGTCACGGCAGCGGAGAGCAAGGACGAAAAAGCGCTGCTCGAAATTCTCGGCCCGGAGGGAAAGCAAATCGTCTCGTCCGGAGACGATGTCGAGGACGCCGAGAGCCGCGCTAATTTCGCCAAGAGATACAGGGAGATGCACCGCCTGGTCAAAGAGCCGGATGGAACCACGATTTTATATATCGGCGCGCATAATTGGCCAACGCCGATACCGCTGATGAATAAAGGCAATTCGTGGTATTTCGATACCGAAGCAGGCAAGAAGGAAATCTTGTATCGGCGCGTTGGCCGGAATGAACTGTCGGCCATCCGCGTTTGCCAGGAACTCGTGGCGGCGCAAAAGGAATACTCCGCGCAGCACAATGGCGAGTACGCCCAGAAGATCTTCAGCGACGAAGGGCAACACAACGGCCTCTATTGGAAAGCTGCCAATGGCGAACCCCAGAGCCCCATCGGGCCGCTGGTGGCGTCGGCCGTGGCTGAGGGCTATGCCAAGAGCCAATCCGGCGCTCCGACTCCGTACCGCGGCTACTATTTTCATATCATCGAGCGTCAGGGAAAAGGTGCTCCAGGCGGCGCGAAGAGTTACACCGTGAATGGCAAGATGAGCAACGGCTTCGCTTTCGTGGCCTATCCGGCGGAATATCGATCGTCGGGCGTGATGACCTTCATCGTCAACCAGGATGGAGTCGTGTACGAGAAGGATCTTGGCAAAAAGACCGAAGTTCTCGCCAAAGACCTGAAGGAATACGATCCGAACTCCAGTTGGCAAAAGAGTGAAGAACAGTTGGAGGAGACTGCCGCCGGCGGGCCATCCAAGTAGACATCGCACTGTGCAGGGCACTGGGTGGTGTCGCAATACCTTCGCCTTGTTGACGTTCGCTCATGCGCGGACCCGTTCCTCTATTCCTAATCATCGCCCTATCCTGCTACCTTCAAGTGACTCTGCAATCCGCGTCTCTACGGGAAAGTTGGGATGAATAATAACGACTCCTGGGGCTTTACCCCTGCCGAACTTCGCAAGCTGCGCGGATTGAAGACTCCGCATGGCATTCAGCGGGCGCTTGACGACATGCCTTACCACCTTGCGGATAGCGCCTGGTCTCCGCGGCGCGTGCTGCGCGAGAATACTTCGCATTGCTACGAGGGAGCGCTGTTTGCGGCGGCCGCGCTGCGCGTCATCGGATATCCTCCGCTGATTCTCGATCTCGAAGCCGAGCACGATACCGACCACGTGATTGCCGTGTATCGCATCCAAGGAGACTGGGGTGCTCTGGCTAAATCGAACTACACCGGATGCCGCTATCGCGAGCCGGTGTATCGTTCGCTGCGCGAACTGGCGCTCAGTTATTTCGATACTTACTTCAATCTGCGGGGAGAGCGCACGCTGCGCACTTTTTCCCGGCCCGTTAATATGCGGCGCTTCGATCCTCTCCAGTGGATGACTACCGACCAGCCGGTGTGGTTCGTGGCGGAGTATCTGCTGACTATCTCTCATTATTCGCTGATCACGCGCGCCCAGGCCAAGCGGCTGCATCGGCTGGATGGGCGGTCGTTCCGGGCCGGGTGTCTGGAGCGGGCCGAGAAAAAGCCTTAACCACAGGGGGCACAGGGGTTCACGGGGGAAACCTGCGCTATTGAGGAACTGCGGGTGGATTGTTTCGTATGTCGCTCATGCGTTTTTGTGGCGCGCTCCTCTTCGTGGCTATTTTGCCGGCGGGGTGCGTCTGCGCTCAGGATTCGGCTTCAGCTTCCCCCTCAACTCATACTTCAACGCCAACCGCGACGGCTTCGCGTCCGGTGAATCTGAAGCCCATCGACCTGAAAGCCATCGATCTGAAACCCATCGACCTGACGCCCGATGCCACCGGCGCCGTTCCTCCTGAGCAGATTCGGGAGCTTTTGCAGCGGGCCGAAGCGAAAGATCTGGAAAACGAAAAGCAGGTGCGCGATTACACCTACATCAATCGCGAGGAGCAGCATCACCTCGACGGCCACGGCGGCGTAAAGAAGATCGAATCCCGGACCTCGGAGGTGCTGGAGATTTATGGCGAGCCCGTCGAGCGGCTCACCGCCAAGGACGACAAGCCGCTGTCGGCCGACGAGGCGAAGAAGGAAGACGACAAGCTGCAGAAGATCATCGACAAACGCAAGAACGAATCGGAAGACGACCGCCGCAAGCGACTCGAAAAAGAAGAAAAGAGCCGCGAAGAAGACCGCAAGTTTGTGCTGGAGATCGCCGAGGCGTTCAACTTCCGGCTGGTGGGTTCCGAGATAGTCGAGGGGCGCGATGCCTGGGTGCTGGAGGGCGAGCCTCGTCCCGGCTACGAACCCAAGAGCCGCGGGGCCAAGTTACTCGGCAAGTTCAAGGGCCGCGTCTGGATCGACAAATCCGAAGCCCAATGGGTGAAACTCGACATCACCGCCATCGATACGATTTCGTTTGGCCTGGTGCTCGCCCGCATCCACAAAGGCACGCGGGTTCTGGTGGAGCTGACGCACGTGAACGATGAAGTGTGGCTGCCCAAACACGTGCAGCTCCACTTCGACGCGCGGGTGGCGCTGCTCAAGAACTACGACGAGGATATCGAACAGACCTTCCGCGATTACAAGAAATTCCGTACGGATACGAAGATCACGGTGCTCGGGGAGGAGAGTCGCGAGCCGTAAGGGGCGAGTCTACTTCGTAACGGAAGCACGCGGAGCAGATGATTAAGGCCAGCGGGTGAATTCCCGACTTGGGTTGACGTTACTACTTGGTACCCCCACCCCCCACCCCCCTGTCTAGTGGAATCAGGGAGTTAGCGGGAATTCTTTGCTTCGGTCTTTGAATCTAAAGGAGTTATATTAAAGTATTCCGGAATAAGGACTTAGAGGGCCAGGTTTCACAGTTTCAGGTTTTCAAGGTTTCAAAGGGCAAATCTTGCCGAATAGGAAAAGGGTGCGGGGGAGTTATCCGCACCCTTTGCTCTAGATTTCTTCTCTACAGTTCTATTATATCAACTTCGAACAGCTTACCCGACAACTTTTCCGACTTTATTTTGCTAGCCAGTTCAATGACTTATGCGGAAAATCGTCAAAACAGGGACTTGACAAGGTTTGCCGAAATCCGAGGTTCAGGCAAAAGCTGGCGTTTTGGCGGCAAGGATATGACGCGCATGCCACAGCACAGGCGAAACTGATCGGTGGGGGAGTAGCGCGGCAGCCCGATCCATGCTCCTGTTTCCGGGAGAGAGGTCCACAACCTGTCGGTCCCGAACCAGAACTGGCTAAGCGATGGTCTTGCGGGATAAGGCCGTGGTGGCACGAAGGGTTGGGTGGCAGACTTCGTAACGGAGCACGTTTCGGGCGCACCCAGCCCTCCCTGCATTCGTTGACTTGCCCGTCCGCCCGAAGTAAGATTCGCGCCAATAATCGTCCAAACCATCTCCCACTACCGCATCGTTGAAAAGCTCGGCGTTGGCGGCATGGGCGTCGTGTACAAGGTAGGGGGCGTTCAATCGAAGCTGCACAGGAGGAATCCATGGTTCACAGGTCCCAGTTGTGCATTCTGTCCATGCTATGCCTGATCATTCTGCTTCCGGCTGCGCTGAGCCAAGCCCAAACCCCTGCTGCAACTCTGCCGGCCACGGGAACCGCAACCGCGGCCCAGGGATTCAACTCGCAGCCTCAGGACTTCGTGGCTTCATCGTTCAGCAGTTCGATAAGCACGGCGGTGAACCAAACCTTCCAATGGCAAGCGGAGCCGGCGGCGAACAATACGCCGAATCCATCGGGCACGCTAAACCTGCTCTACGGTCTGGGTGATACGACCCCGGGCGAAACGGGCCTGAGGATCAGCAACGCAGGCCTGATCACCTTCGCCCCGGGTCAGATTTTTCCAAGCATGATCGCGGCCATTACCACGGCGCCTGGCAGCGGCTTAGCTGGAGGTGGCACGACTGGAACCTTGAACCTGAGCATTTCCGCAGCGGGTATCACCAATGCGATGCTCGCCAACTCATCATTGAAAGTATTGCCCGGCACAGCACTCACGGGCGGCGGTACAGTCGCGCTGGGCGGCACCACCACGCTGAGCCTGGATACCACCAAGGTGCCGCTACTGGCTGGCGCCAACACCTTCACCGGCAATCAGACGGTGAATGGCGTGCTTTATGCGTCAAGCGTCGGCGTCACGAGTAGTGTTTCAGGCGGGGCTGCCGTGTACGGCAACAACACGGCCACGTCCAGCACCGGCACAAACGGCGGATTTTTCGTCACGGCCAGCCCCGCAGGCAGCGGCGTCGTCGGGGTGAACACCGGCAGCGGCGGCAATGACTACGCCGGATACTTTCAGGGCAACGTCGCCGTGACCGGCTTAATCACGTTTGGCCCCGGGCAAACCTTTCCCGGCGCGGGAACGATCACGGGCGTTAGCCCAGGAACCGGTCTAAGCGGCGGCGGCTCGAGTGGCAATATCACGGTGGGCATCGATACTTCGGTGGTACCCCAACTGGGCGCGTCCAGCAACACATTCACGGGAACTATCAATGCCAAGTCAATCTATGGCACCATTTTCGGGCAGAGCGGAAGTGAGAGCGCTCTCGGAAGTGGCCTCGCCACCTCACCTTCGACGATTACGAGTATTGGCCCCGCCGGAGTCTATGCCGATGCCGGCAGCGGGATCGGCAGCGCTGGAATTATCGCTACCTCCGAGAATGGGTACGCGGGCTACTTCGTGAACAGCTCCATGTGGGCGACGCTTTATTTGCAAAACGAGAGTGCCTCCGGCTACATGCTCCAAGCCACCAATACGGCGACCGGAAAGGCATGCCAAATCTCCACCGCTGGGGACCTCAACTGCTCTGGCACGAAGAATGCCATCGTTCCGATTTATGGTGGAAAGCGCAAGGTGGCACTGTCGGCCATCGAGTCGCCACAGAACTGGTTTGAGGACTTCGGATCAGCGGAGTTGAAGAACGGCGCGGCCGTGGTTGCGCTCGACCCCGATTTCGTCCAGACCGTGAACACCGAGATGGACTACAAGGTCTTTCCGGTTCCCAACGGCGATTGCAAGGGCCTGTACGTAACCCACAAGACCGCGACTTCCTTTGAGGTCCGTGAGCTAGGCGGTGGCACGTCGAGCGTGAGCTTCGATTACCGCATCGCCGCCCTGCGGCGGAATTACGAAAAGGTGCGACTCGCCGACCACACCAACGACCCGGATCCGCTCAAGATGGTGAAGAATCGGGCGCAGAAGTAGATAGGATGCTTGGGCGATTTTTTTTAACATCAGACCGAGCGGCTGCCTTTTTCCGGGTCAATAAGTGTAATCGCGATATTTGGCCAACTGACAATTTTGAGCGTCACTGCGGTCGGTCAGGAGTCCCAACGGGTCTAAACTGTACTGGAGGATTTAACGCGCATGCGCTCTGCAAATCGCCAGTCCATCGTAGTAATTTGTTCCGTGTTCCTATTTGGCAGTGTGTATTCCCAAGGGCAGGTCACCATGAGACACGAGCAGAATGTGCCATCACAAGAGCAAGCGACACGAACGGCCATTGACAGCTTCAATGAGGTGTTCAATCGGCACGACGCTGACGCCTTAGCGCCGCTTTTAACCGGGGATACCGTGTTCGAGGACACGTCCCCCGCCCCGGACGGCCGACGCATCGAGGGGAAGGGCGCCGTGGTCGAATTCTGGCGGGGATGGTTCGTGCGAAACGCGGACGCGCGGTTCGAGGTTGAGGAGGTGATCGTCAGCGGAAATCGGGCCACAGTGCTCTGGGTTTATCAGAAGATGCGCAACGGTCAACCATGGCACCTGCGAGGCGTCGATATCTTCACCGTACGCGATGGAAAGATAGCCGCGAAGCTCGCCTACGTGAAGGGCTGAACGCTACAGGTCAACGAGTGTAACCGGGATGTTACAACAGTTACGCAGGGCTCGATCCGGTGCTGACTAAGCGAATCACCAGCGACACTCATTCAGCCCAAAAACTCCGCATTAAGGCTTGGCGGGAGGAACAACGGTCTTAGCGTCCTCCAAGGTCTTCTGCCCCTCTATTTTGCATTTGTATTCTTCGCCGTTGTCGCGGCGTATGTAGAGCCTCGCAAATTGTGCCAAGTCTGTCGGGGTGGCACCAGCCGCAAGCCCGTCCGCTCGGTCATCCACTGCCTGCCCCAACCCGAATTGTCCCTCCTGGAAAGCGCCGCAGTAGTCAATAAGGTAAACCAAATCCGTACCCTTCAACTCGAAAACGGTCACGTCGCGACCCCGGTCTGTGCGATGTTCCCAACCCCTGATCGCCCCCTTTTGATAAGTGTGAGGTGTCTTGTCGGAGCCGACTGCAAATGTCGCCAAAAAAACGGCCAAAAGTGCCGTGCGAGCTATCATCACCGGATTCACAAGGCCTCCTTCGCTTAAACTGGAGTTTCCTTTCCAACCCGCTGTGCTTGCGTTGAATCGCGCCACAGATGAACCATTAACGCATCAAGAGTACCCCTCGACCGCGTCAAGGAGCATAGCAATCGTGTAAAGAATTGTTACGCACGGCCGCTCAGCGGGGCGATAAGGAGATTGCATAGTCAATAGGCGAATAGTCCTGCCTGTCAACGGTGAAATTGCCTGCGTCGTTGGCCGGGTCATACGCGTGCAGCCTCTTGCACTGGCACCTCACCTTTTCAGGGGGTCTTTTCAAAATGCGAGCCTCTGGTTCGACGCTTCGCGATTGCGTCTATTCCTAAACTGTCGTAGCCACTCCCGCCGCTCGATTTCTCCGACGAAGGTTTCGGTGTGACCTTCGCAATCCCTTAATGTTCCTTTGGTAAGATAGTTTGTGACGAAAATCACAGTTTTTGTCCTGCGATGCCGATAGTTTTTTACCAGGACCAACGCACGCGAACTGAAAAGCATTGTCCAAATTGTTTGCCTAAGCGGAAAGGTGTCATGAGGTTGCGCGAGTGGTTTCGATCGGGTTGTGACTATCGCCGAAAGCTTCTAGATTCCGGGCTCTCGGGAGCGCGGGCCGGCGGAGAAGAGTTTCTTCAGGGAAAACGCCTGCTTCCTGTTCTTGGGGATTCAGCCCGGAAGGCCGTCGGTGTCGCTGCCGCCGGAGCATGCATCGGCGTGTTGGGCGGATATTTGCAGAACCGGCAAAAGTCTGCAAGCAGAGCGCTTGCCTTTGGCATGGTCGGGAGCGCAATCGGTTTTGGCTTAGCTGTCGTTTCGGTGAACCGCGATCTGGGCGCGAGCGTCGTTTCCGGCGCGTGGAAACGCATTGCCAGAGTGCGCGATGAACGCTGGCTCGAAGAGAATCCGATCGACTACGCCTAAAGAGACTCTGAAAAGGTCAACAATGCCTCTCAGGTCGGAAGGCGCATCCCTCAGGGGCTAAAGCCCGCATTCTGGTTGGCCCCTTGCGGCACGGCTGAAGCCGTGCCCTACCCAAAACCGATTTCTGAAACACGCTCTATTCTCTATTCTTTACTCCATCCGATACTCGATCCTGATTCCTCGGCGCTCGATTTCTTCGAGAAAAGTTTCGGCGGGGACGTCTCGTTCCTGCAAGACTGCTCCGCGCTTGCTGACCGCGCCCGTACACATCATCTGCAAGACGATGGACGCCGGAAACGCGGTGGTGCGCATCATGGCGCTCATGTCGCTCTTGGGATCGTAGTGGTCGACCATGGTGAAGGTGGCGACCCGGCCTTTGAGTTTTCCGCCGAGCAGGCCGCGGACTCCGGGAGCTTTGACGGATTCGTGGGCTTCGAGACGCATGATGCAGACGTCCGCGCCTTTGCCGGCGAATTTTCCTTCGAATACTTTTGACATCAGCGCGCGCGGCGAGACTTCCACGTTGCCGACCCGCATTTTCTCGTTCGAAAACAGGCCCAAGTCTTTCAATTCGCAGAGCAGATCGTAGTGGCCGGGATAGCGCAGGGTTTTCTCGAAGCACTCGCCCACTCTTCCCTCGAAAGTTTCGGGCAAAGTGGAAGTGCCTCCGGAAGTTTGAAAGGCCACGAGCGGGGCGAAACCGTCCATGTGAAATGGTTCGGGCTCGGTGAGCGGATCGATGGTGATCAGCTTGCCTTTGCGCAGGATGCGGGCGGGCTCCACGTATTCGTTGATCAGACCTTCGACGGAAAACACGAGCTGATAGTGAAACGGAGGCATGGGTCGTTCGGGCAGGCCTCCGACGTAGAGTTTGAGCGCGTCGGCGCGTCCGTCGAGGCGGCGAACCAGTTCTCCGCCGAGAATTGAGGCCATGCCGGGAGAGAGGCCGCAATCGGGAGCGATCGCAATGCCGCGCTTCTCGGCTTGTTTGGCGAGCGCCAGTTCCTGGCGCACGGCGGTGTTGTTGCCGCCGAGATCGGCGAAATGGCAACCCGCGCCGATGGCGGCTTTTGCCAGGCCGAGGTTCAGACGGTAGGGAACCGCGGAGAGCGCGCCATCGTGGCCTTTCATCAGGCGCGCGGCTTCTTTTTCTTTCGAGGCGTCGAGCCCGACGGCGCGGACTTTCTTGCCGGCGGTGATGCGGTTGACGCGGGCCGCTACGTCCTTGGCGCGCTTGAGGTCGCTGTCGGCTAGAGTGACGGATTCGACGTGCTCCTGGCGCGCCATATCGTAGGCCGCCGCTGAACCCATCATGCCGGAACCGATTACCAGTAGTTTCATGAGTGCTCCTTATAAGAATTGCGATCGCAAGAATTGCGATCGAAGACTTGCGAATCGGAAGACAGATCAGGCTACAGGAAGTTCGCCTGAACGTGAAGTGACGAGGCTCACGCCGTGCGGTGTGATCCGGAGCACGGCGAGAGGCTCGGTAGACGGCACATTATTGTTCAAGGAGATTCGACATGGCTACGGATAACGCGAGAATGCTTGTGATCGGGGCTGGCGTGAACGGCTCGATTTGTGCCGTCGGCCTATCTACCGCGGGGTTCGATGTGACGGTCCTCGCCCGTGGCAAGCGTTATGAAGAGATACGAGATGGAGGGATCGTCATCGAGGATCCTTTCAAAAACACGCGCAGCCAAACGAACGTTCCGGTTATCGACCGCCTCGATCCGGAAGATTCCTACGATTACGTTCTCGTGGTCATCCGAAAAAATCAGGTGCCGGACCTCTTGCCGGTGTTGGCCCTCAACCGGTCTCCCAACGTCGTCTTCATGGTCAACAATCCATCCGGCCCCGATGAATTTACCCGCGCACTGGGTAAGGAGCGGGTCATGCTGGGCTTTGTGTTCGGGGCGGGAAAGCGCGATGGAAGCGTGATCCGCGCCATCCGAGGGGTTCCAGGAGTTGCCACGCCGTTTGGGGAGATCGACGGTAGGATCACGCCGCGGTTGACGCGGCTGGTTGGCATTTTTTGCCAGGCGGGGTTGAGATCGAAAACGTCAACCGATATTTCAGACTATCTTGCCACCCATGCAGCGCTCGTCGCTCCCCTGGCGCATCTTCTGATTCAACATGGTTGCGATCCCTATGCCCTGGCCGGATCGACGGCCGATCTCAGGCTGCTGGTCGATGCCCTGCGCGAGACACTCGATGTACTTCGCGCCACTGGATTCAAAATAATCCCGCCGCGCGCAAACATAATCAGGATCATTCCGCGTTTGGTTTTGGTCGCCGCTCTGCGTCGGTTGTTGTCCACTAAATTCGCGGAGGTCGGAGCCGGCTGGCACTGTTTTCAGGCACCTGATGAAATGCGCCAGCTTGGCATCGAACTGATGGCGCTGGTGGAAAAATCCAGTCTTCCCGTCCCTGCAATCAGGAAGCTGTTTGCGCCCGACTGAGGGTGAAAAACGCACCGATTTTCAGGTTGGGGTATCACAGCGGCTTGCCGTGTTTTCAGCGGTTTGCGCACCCGTCCAAGTACTTCCGTACCGTCTCTAGTACCTTAGTTACTCCAACTCGTGTGACCAGCGCCTTACCTGCACGAAGTCTACTACCTGTAGAGAGATGAGAGACCACGGACACAATCTGTAGAGAACATCTGCAAGTCCACATTTTGCGGAATCCAGAAAAACCCCATAAAACCCAAAGAAACCGGGAGATTCGCGTGGAGAGGCCCTCGGGACCGGTTGAGATATGCTCGGGACACCAAAATACACTCGAACGCGTAGGGAAACATTATGGCCGACTCGCGAGAAGTGATGAACATTCGCCAAGCTTCGCAGTATCTGGGAGTGAGTCCGGACACGCTTTACAAGTACGTGAACGAGCAGAAAATTCCGGCGTTCAAGTTGGGCAATCGCTGGCGCTTCAAGAAATCGAAGCTGGATCAGTGGATGGAAGAGCAGTCGATGGAAATGGAAGCGCGGGGCAGGAAGAAGATCAAGGCCGCGGTGAAAGCGGCCGGAACTCCGTAAACGAACTTCGTAGAAGAGGCGGGCACATGTTTGGAATGGGATCGAAAACGATAGTGGGTCTGGATGTGGGCTCTTCGAGCATCAAGGCCGTCGAGCTCAGGAAGACACGCACGGGAATCGAAGTGGCGCATCTCGGCCTGGAGCCGATCGCGCCCGACATAGTGGTCGATTCCATGATCGTAGACTCGGGTACGGTTTCGGCTGCCATCGCCAAGCTGTTCACCGACACTCTGATCAAGTCGAAGTCGGTGGCGACGGCGGTGAGCGGACACTCGGTGATCGTGAAGAAAATCTCGCTGCCCTCGATGAGCGATCAGGAACTGGCCGAGACCATCCAGAAGGAAGCCGCGCAGCACATTCCGTTCGACCTGGCGGATGTGAACCTCGACTACCAGATTCTTTCCGACGACGCGACCAGCCCGCAGATGGATGTGCTGCTGGTGGCGGTGAAGAAAGACAAGATCCTGAACTACACCAACGTACTCTCGATGGCGGGCAAGACTCCGGCTATCGTGGATATCGATGCCCTGGCCCTACAGAATTGCTATGAGTACAACTATGAGCCGGCGCCGACGCAAGTGGTTGCCCTGCTCAACCTGGGCGCGAGCGTGATGAACATCAACATCGTGAAGGGCACGACCCCGCTGTTCCCGCGCGACGTTTCGGTGGGTGGCCATCAGTACACCGATTCGCTGCAGAAGGAACTGGATCTCAGCTTCGACGACGCGGAATCGCTCAAGCTGGGGCACAAGGTGGGCACGGTGCAGGACGACGCCAAGACGCCGATCCTGCAGCAGGTGACGGAAATTATCGTGCTGGAAATTCAGAAGACGTTCGATTTTTTCCGCGCCAGCGCCGCGGGCGAGCACATCGAGAAGATTTATCTGGCCGGAGGTTCGGCCAAGGTTCCGGGGCTGGTGGAAGCGCTGCGCCAGGAATTCTCGATGCCGGTCGAGTTGTTCAACCCGTTTCAGAGAGTGGTGGCTCCGGTAGAAGGCGCCGGGGCGGAGCTGGTCGAACAGAACGCGGGCCAGTTGGCAGTGGCCGTGGGTTTGGCCCTGAGGAGCTTTGAAAAGCTATGATCCGAATCAACCTGCTGGGATCTCCGAAACCGAAAGGCAAGAAAGGCCCCGCCTTCAGCATGCCGAGCTTCGAGCTGGGCAATCTGGGCGGGCCGGTTGTCCAGGTGGCGGCGGTGTTGCTGATTGCCGGCGCCGTTAACTACGGGTACTGGTACCAGCTCGACCGGGAGAAGAAAGCGATCGAGGTGCAAACCCGGCTGGCGGAGCAGAAGAACCGCGAACTGGCCGACATCAAGGTGCGGTACATGGAGCGGCAGCGGCAAGCCGACGCTTACAAGCGGCGGGTGGATGTGATCGACCAGCTGCGCGCGAGTCAAACCGGCCCGGTCGGCCTGCTCCAGATGATCGCCGACACGGTCAACCATACCGAGGCGGTCTGGTTGAACAGCATGCAGGACCAGGGCGCGAACGTGGCCATCGACGGCACGGCGCTGTCGAGCGACGCCGTGGCCAACCTGATTTCCAATCTGCAGAAGACCGGTTTCTTCCGCAACATCGAGATCAAGGAAAGTTATCAGGACGAAGGTGTGAAGGACATGCAGGCGTTTCAGTTCACGCTGACCTGCGAAAAGGCGAAGTCGTAAAGGCGGAACCGACTATGAATCTTAGCGAATTAACAGGGATAAAGCTGCTGGGGGTTCTGGTGCTGGTGGCGGTGCTGGCGACGGGCGGCCTCTATTACACGGTCTACAAGTCGCAGAGCGATCAGAATGCGGCGGCCCAGGTCAAGCTGCAGGCCAAGCGGCGCGAGAACGCGGAACTGGAAGCCTACCGGCCGAAGTTGGCCGACATCGAGCGCCAGCTGGCCAGCTTGAAGCAGCAGCTCGAAATCGAGCGGCGCATCGTGCCCGATGAAAAAGAAGTGGATAATTTCATGCGCATGTTGAGCGCAAAAGCGAACAAGTCGGGAGTGTGGATCCGCCGCTACACGGCCAAGCCCTACGTCGCGAAAGAATTCTACACCGAGGTGCCCTTCGAAATTGAGTTCGACGGCCCGTACTACTCGCTGCTGGGGTTCTTCGACAGCCTGGGAAAAGCGGAGCGCATCATAAATGTTTCGAACCTGCTGGTGGCCTCGACGCGCACGCCAACCGCGGCGAAGACCAGGCACACGTATCAGTACGCGGCGAGCGAGACGGTGGTGGCGACCTGCCTGACCACCACGTATTTCAGTCACGACCTGGATCCGGTGGCGCCGGCCAGCAAGCCCGGAACGCCGGGGAAGAAGTAGGAGGGACGGAATGAAGACGAAGCCGGCAATCGCGATGACGACGGCAATAATGGTTTTTGTGGTGGCCGCGGGCTTGGCCTTGGCCCAGAATCCCACCATCATCCAGAGCACGCGCAGCACCATGAACGGGGTGAGTAACAATGCCGCGGCGGCCTCGAATGCAGCCCTGAGCGTTCACGAAAGCGCTCCCTCGGCGGCGAGCGCGCGGGCGAGAGCGAAGTCGAGCGCGACGGTGGCCGCGCCGGCGAAGACTTCTCCGGTGCGCACGATTTCAGTCAGCGCCAAGGCTCCCAGCGCAAAGAAAAAGGATCATGAGAAGCGGGGTGGGGCAGTTTTAGTCACGCCCATCGCGCCGCCAGCGCCCAGCCCGGTTCCCGAGGAAACGGCGTCCGCACCGGTTGATGCGGGCGGCGCTTCGGGAAGCGAAGGCGAGAACGCGGCAAGCGAGCAGGAGATTGCCCCGGACAGCAAGTACAGCGCGAACGGGAGACGGGATCCTTTCATCAGTCCGGTGGTGAGCCACGCCGGCGGTTCGGGTTGCAGCACGGGCAAGAAGTGTCTGGAAATCGGGGCCATCAACCTGCGGGGCGTGGTGCACATGGAAAGCGGCTTCATCGCCGTGGTCAGCAATGGTCTGAATAAAGCATATTTTCTGCGGGAAAACGATCCGGTGTTCAACGGCTACGTGGTGAGAATCACGGGTGACTCCATCGTTTTCCAGGAAACCCTGCAGGACCGGTTGGGCAAGACGTTTACGCGGGAAGTGGTGAAGAAGATTACGACTCCGGCGGTGTAGGCCTGGAGGCAAAAGAAGACTTCGAAGGTACGCGTTCTAGGAAACACATCGAGGCGAAAAGGCCTCGGATGGGGAGATAGGGAAATGCGAAAGCAACTGCTGGGTCTCATGGTTCCGCTGCTGACGTTCGTAGTGATAACGACAACGAATGCAGCCGCGGCTGACGTGACGGGCAAGGGGGTGGCCGCGAGCGCTCGATTGCAGAGGCTCGAGGTTGCCGACAGCCAGGACGGATTGCGTATCGAGTTCAAGGCAACGGGCGCACTCGCGCCCCGAGTGACGACACTCGATTCTCCGGCACGCATCGTCGTCGACTTTCCCAACACCGTGATGGCCACGGCGCAGAGCCGCATCAGCGTTGGCCGGGACGGCGTGAAGGACGTGCGCGTCGGGATGGACGGGCAAGCGCCGCCCACGACGCGCGTAGTTGTCGATCTCGCCGGCAGCCGCCAGCATGAGCTGGTGGCGGGCCCGGACGGCAGCTTCATTCTCCAGCTCCACGATCTTAAGATCCACGATGCCGCGCTGGCCCATCGCGCAGCGGCGCCGGCCGCAAAACCGGTGGCCGCGAGCGCCGCGCCGCAATTGGCGCCGGCTCCAGCTCCGGTTTCGGCCGTTTCGGCTCCGGTGGCTCCAGCTCTGACGACTTCGGTTCCGGCGACGGCGGTTGCGCAGACTCCGGCCTCGGCAGAGAACCCCGTGAAACCGGCGGCCTTTGCCTTCGTCGAGCCCAAGTACACGCTCAAGGACGACAAAGCCACCCAGCCGGCCATAAAGGCTCAGGAAGCGGCCAGCCGCTTTGCCGACAAGACGGCGGCGGAACTGATCGCCAGCAGTGCCAATGCCACCATCGGGCAGGCTGCTAGCGCCACGCCATCTGCTGCCCCCACCGGGCAGGCCGTTGTCACTGCGCCAGCCATCCAGCCGGCGGTGAATCTGGCGGCCGAGCAGAAAACTCAGTTGGCACAGAAGCCGGCGGTGAGCGGGGCGAAGTACACCGGCGAGCCGATCTCGGTCAATCTCAAGGACGTTGATCTGAAGGACTTCTTCCGCCTGATTCACGAGATCAGCGGTTTGAACGTCGTGCTCGATCCCCTGATCCACGGCACCCTGACCATCGTGCTTGATGACGTGCCGTGGGACCAGGCGCTCGACATCGTGCTTAAGAACAACGACCTGTCCCGGCAACTGGACGGCAATGTACTGCGCATCGCCACGGTTGAGACCTTGAGGAAGGAAGCCGAGAACCGGCGCGCGCAAATCGATGCCGAGGCGCTGGCGGTCGACAAAGTCAGCATCACTCGCTTTCTCAGTTACGCCCACGCCAAGGACGTATTACTGCCGGTCAAGAAGTTCCTGAGTCAGCGTGGCGACATCGTCGCCGACGAACGCACCAATTCGATTATCGTCAACGACATTCCGGCGGTCATGCCGCAGATTGACCGCATCATCCAGCAGATGGATCGCAAGACACAGGAAGTCGAGATTGAAGCCCGGGTAGTGGCGGCCACGCGCAGCTTCGCTCGTGACATCGGCACGCAACTCGGCATCGGCTGGGGCAATGGGACAACCGGCGTGGGCGGCGTACCCGGCGCGTCCGGCACTGGCGGTTCGCCGATCACTGTCGGTGGCATTCAACCCTTGTATCCGGTCATGACCGGAGGATCGGCGTCGAGCGGATTTCAGATTCCCTTATTCTCGAACCTGGGCGTACCCGGGCCGACCAGCGGTCTGTCGATTGTCAACGCCAGCAACAATTTCCAGATCGACTTTATGCTGACCATGGCCGAATCGCACGGGTTAGTGAAAATTCTCTCCCGTCCGCGAGTGGTCACGCAGAACAACATTCAGGCCGTGGTGAAGCAGGGCGTGCGCGTACCGATCGTGACTGCGGCCCAATTGGGAGGTCCGCCGACGGTTACCTACGTGGATGCTTTCCTGCGACTGACAGTGACGCCGCAGATCACATCGGAAGGCACCATCTTCCTGAATGTGGATGTGGAGAACACGCTGCCCGACTACAGTAATGAAATAGGCGGTAACCCGGCCCTGGACACGCAGCAGGCGACCACGCAAGTGCTGGTCACCGACGGCGGCACGGTGGTGATTGGCGGCGTGATCCAGACCGAGAACTCGCTGAGCGTCTCGCAGGTGCCATTGCTCGGGGACATCCCGTACTTGGGCAACCTGTTCAAGCATCGTACGGTGCAGACTACAAACCAGGAACTGATTTTCTTCATCACCCCGCGCATCGTTCAGACCTAAGCGCGAGGTGAAGACGGCCACCGCCGCCGGCTCTCTCGGAGAACCTGCCGAGAGTCCGGCGGTTTTGTTTTTGCGGCGAGCTGCGGGCTTCGGGCTCCGAGCTTGAAGCTATGAACTCGCAGCTCGCGGCTCGAAGGTCGCAGCCGCCGTGCTGCTACACTCCTTCTATGGATCACGCCGGCCGCCTGAGCCGTCTTTGCTCTGGACTTGAAGCGGACGACCTGGACTTGCTGCTGGTGACCCATCTTCCGAATGTCCGCTATCTCTGTGGTTTTACCGGCAGCGCGGCTGCTTTGTTGGTTGCGGATCGCGGTTCCATCCTCTTTACTGACGGGCGCTACCGCTCCCAGGCCAAGGAGGAAGTCAGGGGTGCGCGGATTGTCATCGCCCGCAAGTCCCCGCTGGTAGCGGCAGCGGAGTGGCTGGCCGCGCAGCGAAGTAGTTCGTCGCCAGTATCTTCGACGAGGACATCCGTGGGCATCGAGCCCGAATCGATCACTGCCGGCATGCGCGACCGCCTGGCGGTCGTGCTCAAAGGGAGGGCGCGCCTCCGTTCCGCGCCGCCGCTGGTCGAGCGCGCCCGCATGGTGAAGGATGCGGCCGAGATCCTGCGCATCCGGCGGGCGGTTGAACTCGGGGCCAGTCTTTTTCGGATTGCTTGCCAGAAGATTCGGCCGGGGGTGAAAGAGGTCGAAGTCGCCGCGGCCATGGAATACGAGGCTCGGTGTGGCGGGGCGGAAGGCATGGCTTTTTCGACGATTCTCGCTTCCGGGCCGCGTTCGGCAATTGTGCATGGCCGCGCCTCGAGTGCGCGCATTCCGCGGCGCGGGTTCGTGGTCTGCGATTTCGGTGTTATACTCGCCGGTTATTGTTCGGATCGCACGCGCACCGTGCATGTCGGACGTCCGTCCGGAGAAGCTCGGCGGCTGTATGGAGCAGTGCTCGAGGCGCAGCAGGCCGCCATCGCGGCGGTTTGTCCGGGCGTGACTGCGGCCGAAGTGGATGGCGCCGCCCGCCGTGTGCTTCGCCAGAGGAAACTGGCCCGGTATTTCACCCATTCGACCGGGCATGGTTTAGGATTAGAGATACATGAGTCGCCCCGATTGGCAGTGGGGCAAACCCAGAGACTGGAACCGGGAATGGTGGTTACGATTGAGCCGGGCGTGTACGTTCCTGGGAAGTGGGGCGTGCGGATCGAAGATGTGGTGGTGGTTAACGCTTCGGGCTGCGAAGTGCTAACGCCCACGGATAAAGAACTGGTTATCATCTAGAGTCTGGTTGCCCGTAGGGACGCGGCTTGCCGCGTCTTCTGCCGCGGAGTGAGACGGAGCAAGCTCCGCCTCTACTGAAAATCTAAAACGGAACTTCCCTTATACATGAATCAAAAAGAGCTGAAAGAACTCATCGAATTCCTGATCGAAAAGGACATTGCCGAGTTTGAATTGGAGCGCGGCGACGTCAAGGTGAAGATCAAGCGCGGCACCGCGGCGCTTCCAGACGCTCATTCTGTCTCGGGTCATCCGGCGCCGGTGGCGGTTGCAGCTTCCGTGCCCGGCCGGGTCGATCTGGCGGCGAACGCCGCTGCTCCTGAACCGGAGCCCGAGGAAGTCCTGCACATTGTGCGCTCGCCGATCGTGGGTACATTTTACGAATCGCCGTCGCCTGGGTCTCCGCCTTTCGTCAAAGCTGGCGACACGCTGGAAGTGGGCCAGGTGTTGTGCATTGTGGAAGCGATGAAGCTGATGAACGAAATCGAATGCGACGTGGCGGGAGAGTTGGTCAAGAAGCTCGTCGCTAACGGCCAGCCCATCGAGTACGGCCAGGAACTGTTTGCCGTCCGGCCAAAATAAGATCGGGTCATCGGGTGATCGGGCCATCGGGTGATCGAAAAGCGGGGCGTTGCTCTTAGATGACCCGATCGCCCGATCATCCGATGACCCGATTCTCCGACATTCAAAGAAAATCCTAATGTTCAAGAAGATTCTGGTAGCGAATCGTGGAGAGATCGCGTTGCGCGTCATTTGCGCATGCCGGGAACTCGGCATCCGCTCGGTCGCGATCTACAGCGAGGCCGACCGGAATTCGCTGCACGTGCGCTTTGCCGACGAGGCGATTTGCATTGGCCCGCCGCAACTGGCGCTGAGCTATCTCAACATTCCGGCGGTGATCAGCGCGGCCGAGATCGCGAACGTGGATGGCATCCATCCCGGCTATGGCCTGCTTTCGGAAAACGCCAATTTCGCGGAAGTCTGCGAAGCCTGCCAGGTGAAGTTCATCGGACCCACTCCCGACGTCATCCGGCTGATGGGCGAAAAAGAAAAAGCTCGCGCTGCCATGAAGCAGCACGGAGTGCCGATCCTTCCCGGCTCGGATGGCGTGATCGCTTCCGCTGGAGAAGCGTGCGAGTGGGCGCGGACGGTTGGTTTTCCGGTCATCCTCAAAGCCACGGCCGGCGGCGGCGGGCGCGGCATGCGCGTGGTGCGCAACGAAGGGGAATTGCCTGCGCTCTTCCGCCAGGCGCAATCGGAGGCCTCGGCCGCCTTCGGCAACGGCGATCTTTACCTGGAAAAATATGTCGAGCATCCGCGCCACATCGAGTTCCAGGTGCTGGGCGACGAGCACGGCACGGTGGTCAGCCTCGGAGAACGCGAGTGCTCGATTCAACGCCGCCACCAGAAGCTGATCGAAGAGTCGCCGTCGGTAAAGATGACGCCCGAGTTGCGCCAGGAAATCGGAGACATCCTCAGCAAAACGCTCAGCCAGATTGGCTACCACAACGCCGGGACCATGGAATTCCTGATGGACGCCGACACGGACACGGACAAAGAGCGGAGGCTTTACTTCATCGAGATGAACACGCGCATCCAGGTGGAGCATCCGGTCACCGAAATGGTTACGGATGTGGACTTGGTCAAAAGTCAGATCATGATCGCCGCGGGCGAAAAGATGGCCGACGTGTTGCAAGGCCCCATCGTGCATCGCGGACACGCCATCGAATGCCGCATCAACGCCGAGCATCCCGAGAAGTTCACGCCCTCGGCGGGCAAGATCACAACCTTCAATCCTCCAGGAGGGACGGGCGTGCGCATCGACACTGCCGCCTACGCCGAAGGCACGATTCCTCCATACTACGATTCGCTCATTGCCAAGCTGATCGTACGCGGCAAAGATCGCAACGAAGCCCTCTCGCGCATGAGCCGCGCCCTGGGAATGTTTATCGTGGAAGGAATCCACACCACGATCCCGCTGCATCGGAGAATCCTGGCCGACCCGGATTTCCTCGCAGGCAATTTCGACACCGGCTTTATTGAGAAATTCCTGGCGAAGAAGGAAACGACCTAAGACGGTCGTGACCGCTGAGAACGTCGGCAGGTTGTAAAATTCGTAGCATGCTAAAAGGTAAGATCTGGCTCATTGCCCTTGTTCTGCTAATTCCAAATTTGGCCCGGGCAACGTATTGCCCTCCCCAAGGGAAGCCAGGAGTCTGGTCGAAGGAGGCCACGTACCTGTGCTCGCGAGCTACAAAGGAAGGCCTTGCTCGCGACATTCGGGTTTACTCTCCGGATCGAGGTAAAGCTGTTCATGTTGTGAACGACCACTGGTTCGTCGAGGTTGGGAAGAACAGGCTGCGGCTGAACACAGAGGAATCTTACATATCTTACTACCCGGCCGAGTTGTCCTGGGCTCCCGATAGTGCCGCCTTTTATATTACCCAAAGCGACGCAACCAGTGAAATCAATGGCTTCCACACCGAACTGTACAAAGTGGACGAGAAAGCCCTACGACGCATGCAGGATATTTGGCAGGTGGTGTACGACCGCTTCGCCAAACGCCATAAAATGGCCGACGAAGATCCCAACGTCGCTGGGCTCAAGTGGGAACGTGGGTCGAGCCAGATTATCGTCATCGCTGAAGTCCCTGCCGACAGCGTCGGCGCGCGGAGGGAATATTTCGGAGGCTACGTGATGTCCACCGCCGATTCCAAAGTCATCCACGAGTACACCCCTCAAGAATTGTTTCGGCGTTGGGGCGGAGTTTTTGGCCTCAGGCTAAAAGGCGACTACCATGACCTGCATTCGGCGGAAAGAAAAGAGGAGCCCTGAGTCTGTTTCATCCACCGCGACTCTACCCGATTATCGACGCTGCGTGTTTCCCCGACGCTGCCGCCATGTTCGCCGCCGCCGAGGAACTTGCTGCCGCTGGGTGCACTCTGCTGCAGTACCGCAACAAGTCCGGCAATGCCCGGCAGATGCTCGAAGAGGCGCGCGAGCTCAGGGCGCGGCTCGGAGCTAGGGCGGGTACGGGAATGCCGCGTCCTCCGGCAACTGCCGAGCTGCGCTCGGCTTGGACGGGCGAGGGCGCCCGTCCCCACACAAACGCCAGCGTCACGCTCATCATGATTATGAACGACCGGGCCGACCTCTGCCTGGCCGCGGGTTTCGACGGCCTGCATGTAGGGCAGGATGACCTGTCTCCCGAGGCGGCGCGGCTGATCATTGGCGCTCGCTGGCTCGGAGTATCGACGCACAATCTGGAGCAGCTAGCGGAGGCCGATCAGACTTCCGCCGACTACCTGGCCATTGGCCCGATCTTCGCGACCTCCAGCAAGGCCAATCCCGATCCGGTTGTGGGGCTCGAAGGGCTTCGCCGGGCAAGGGAACTGACGCGCAAGCCGCTGGTTGCGATCGGCGGGATTACCCGCGCCAACGGCCGCTCCGTCATCGATGCCGGGGCCGACTCGGTGGCCGTGATATCGGACTTGCTGCGCGATCCCCGCAAATCGGCAGAGGAATTTTTGGGCATATTGAGGTAAAGTCGTGATTCGCGTAGCGCCGGCATCTTGCCGGCTGTCGCGACGGCGTCCCGCCGTCGCTGCGTGGGCGAGGACGCCCGCGCGACAGCCGCCGGGACTGCGGCGTTACGGAACCAGGAGCTCCGTGAGCACAAACGTTCCACCCTCAGTTCCTGCTTCGCAAGTCGCTTCGAACGTTTTTTCGAACGTCAGCGATTGGGAGCGGCACACTCATCAGGACAAAGAGCTAGTCAAAGGTCTCGGCCTGACCAGCGCGACCATGCTGGTGATGGGCTCCATGATTGGCTCGGGCATCTTTATTGTGTCCGCCGAGATTTCTCGCGAGGTCGCGTCGCCCGCGCTGCTGATTGGGGCCTGGCTCATCACCGGATTCCTCACTATTATCGGCGCGCTGACTTACGGCGAACTCGCGGCCATGATGCCGCGAGCGGGCGGGCAGTACGTCTATCTGCGCGAGTCGCTCGGCCCGCTCTGGGGATTTCTCTACGGTTGGACGCTCTTTCTCGTGATTCAGACGGGCACTATCGCTGCGGTGGGCGTGGCTTTCGGCAAGTTTCTGGGGATTTTCTGGCCGGCAATTTCCTCCAGTCATTGGATTATCCACTTCTGGAAAGTGCCGAAGTTCGCCGTCGGCCCGATGATGCTCGGCGGGATGGATGTTGGGCTGAATACGCAGAACCTCGTTGCCATCCTCATCGTGGTCGCGCTCTCGATCATTAACATTTTCGGCGTGAAGACGGGAGCCTTCATCCAGAACATCTTTACCACCGCGAAAGTTTCGGCGCTTCTCGGACTGGTCGTCTTCGGAGTTTTTCTGGGCCGGAACGCGCTGGCGCTGGCGGCGAATTTCGGCGCAAACTTCTGGAAAAATTCCGGCCTCGGCACTCTGCATGACGTTGGCATGGGCGCTGGTGGAAGCGTGCTGGTGTCGACGCTCACGGTGCTGGCGATCGCCCAGGTTGGGTCGCTCTTCTCCGCCGACGCCTGGAACAACGTCACGTTTACCGCCGGCGAGGTGAAAAATCCCAGCCGCAATCTTCCGCTGTCGCTGGCGCTAGGCACCGGCGTGGTGATCGCGCTTTATATCGCGTGCAATTTTATTTATCTGAGCGCGCTGCCTCTGGTGGGCAGTCCAACGGGAGCGACGCTCGTAGAGCGCGGCATCCAATACGCCCGCGAGGAGCGCGTCGCCACCGCGGTCATGACGCAAATGTTCGGTTCTGTCGGCGGAGGGCTGATGGCCTTTGCCATTATGATTTCCACCTTCGGCTGCGCCAACGGCCTGATTCTCTCCGGGGCGCGCGTTTACTACGCCATGGCGAAGGATGGCCTGTTCTTTGGCCGCGTCGCCCGGCTGCATCCCGGCTACAAGACGCCCGCGATTTCGCTGATGGTGCAGATGGTCTGGACGTGCGTCCTCTGCATCTCCGGCAGTTACGGCCAGCTTCTCGACTACATTATTTTTGCGGTGCTGGTGTTTTACGTGCTCACTATTTTCGGACTTTTCGTGCTGCGCCGCACTCATCCCGAAGCGGAGCGTCCGTACAAAGCCATCGGATACCCAATTTTGCCCGCTATCTACATCGTGATGGCTTTGTTTATCGACGTGGTGCTGTTACGCTACAAACCTCAATATACTTGGCCGGGACTGTTCATCGTGCTGCTGGGCATTCCGGTGTATTACATCTGGCGGCCGCGTGCCCAGACGACTTCGGTTTAACTGACTGGTTCTAACTGACAGGAGAGACGCTACCGATGACTGACCTCTTTGCGAAAAAGCCACTCGAGCTGCTGCTGGAGGAGGCGCGAGAAACGGGCTCGCATAGCTTGAAACGCACCCTGGGCGTATTCCAGTTGACGGCGCTGGGCGTCGGCGCAGTGATTGGAGCCGGAATCTTCGTGCTTTCCGGATTGGGCGCGCACTACGCCGGGCCGGGACTGATGCTGTCGTTCGTGCTCTCCGGGTTGGGGTGCACGTTCGCGGCTCTTTGCTATGCGGAGTTTGCGGCGATGATCCCGTTGGCGGGCAGCGCTTATACCTATGCTTACGCTACGCTGGGCGAGATTATTGCGTGGATTATCGGCTGGGACCTCACGCTCGAATACGCCATGGGCGCGAGCACGGTGTCGTCGGGATGGTCGAATCACTTTATTGAACTGCTTAATATTTTCCACATCAAGATGCCATTGTGGCTGGCCTATGATCACTGGACTGGACTCAGCCAAGCGGAGAAGGTTGTCGCTCGCCAGATGGCGCTGGCTTCCGATTCCACGCTGGTGCCCGGCACGCAGGCTTTCCTGAATAAAGTAACGGAAATCATGGGAGCGCAATCGCCGGAGCTGTTGCAGAAAGCTCACGATCTGCTGGGTGCTCCGCATTTGTTCGGGCATGAGATCGGCATTAATGTGCCGGCCTTCGTCATCGCGTTGGTGATCACGGCGGTCCTGGTGATTGGCATCAAGGAGAGCGCCCGCTTCAACGCCACCATCGTTACCATTAAAGTTGGAGTGGTCCTTTTTGTTATCGGGCTGGGCATCCGCTACGTCAGCGCCGTTAACTGGGGATCGGACTGGGCGAGTTTCGCGCCTTACGGCTTCTCCGGAATCGGGGCCGGGGCGGCTTACATTTTTTTCGCGTACATCGGATTCGACGCGGTTTCGACCACCGCGCAGGAAGCTAAAAATCCGCAGCGCGATCTTCCGATCGGCATCATTGCTTCGCTGCTGGTCTGCACCGTGTTGTATATCGCGGTCGCGGCGGTTCTGACGGGCATGGTGCCGTGGCGGGAAGTCAACATCGAAGCGCCCATCGCGCGCGCCTTTCTGGACCGGGGGCTTACCGGTGCATCCAACATCATCACCCTCGGAGCGCTGGCCGGTCTCACCAGCGTGATGCTGGTCATGCTGCTGGGGCAGACCCGCGTTTTGTATTCGATGGCCAACGACGGCCTTTTGCCCAAGAAATTCTTCGCCGATGTTCACCCGCGCTTCCGGACGCCCTGGAAGAACACCATGCTCGTGGGCCTGCTCGCGGCGATCGTGGGCAGCCTGACGCCGATCGACGATATCGGAAAAATGGTGAACATCGGAACGCTGCTGGCGTTTGTGATTGTCTGCATCGCCATCCTGGCTCTGCGCCATACGAACCCTGGCCAGCCTCGACCCTTCCGGACGCCCTGGGTGCCGTTCGTGCCCGTGATGGGAATTATTTTCAACGGCTACATGATGTACAAACTCGGCTGGATCAACTGGGCGCGATTGATTATCTGGCTGATCGTTGGGATGGTCGTCTATTTCAGCTATAGCCGGAAACATAGCCGCGTGCAGGCTGCGCTCGAAGCGCGCAAGACACCGTAGCCGAGCGTGAGATAGAGATGCGAGGCGTCGGTACTCAATGAGCGTACTCGCGATATTTCAATAACGTGGCTGCAGGGGCTCGAACCTACTACCCCGCGTAGGATTGGAACTTCAGCGTTAAAACCTCGTCGAATGACTCGGACACAAATTGATGCAATCTTTCAAGATGCTGCTGACAAAATAATTCTACACGGATATACCCATTGCCTTCCTGAATTGGCTCCATCATTTCGACGACCTTCTTGGCGCTTTCCGAAAGGGGCCCTTCAGTGTGAGGGGGCACACCCGCTATACCCACAAACTGGTGAATTGCAGCGAGGAATTTGCCCGCCCCCGGATTGCTACTGGTTGGTTTATCGGGTAGAACGCGTTCAGGAACCAGGACCGGAATAATGGTCGAAATCTTCTCTCCGTCTTTTACGTCAAACTTGGTGCCTCCAGTGGCTTCTATGGCTCGATAGTGGATACACTCGTCTCGGTACTCTTTCACCAGTTCGATCCAATCCTTCCACCTCGTCAGCAGACTGCTGAACGAGGCGGCTGGTTCTCTTTCTGCTCTTTCCAGTAGGCGCGTGATGCTCGTTCTACGGCTCATTCCTTGTAGATGCAGTGAGAGCATTCCTGCGATGAAATCAATGCAGCCCCGCGCGGCGGCTAAGAATGCGTCCAATTCGTAGGCAATCTTCTCGTTCTCTCCGAACAAGAGCATGCCACCGCGCGTCATTCCACTTGTTTGGGCGCCCTGTTCAGCGAGTTCGCGTGAGCGTTGAATTTCGGCGTCGATATTCGCGCAGTGATATTCGGCGCCTTGGAGCTTTCGAATGGCACGTATTATGCAGCTCCGCATCCATTGCTTTCCGATTTCATCCTTGAACAGTGCGCCGGAAGCGCCCACTGGAGCCTCGTACAGGACTAGCAGCACGCGGTCGGCTTGTTCGAATGTGTTCAAACGGTCCCTGAATTCCCTGACCGGCGGATATTACTGTCCAATCTCTTCAGTGATTCCGTGGAAATTCTTGATGCCCTCGATCGTTCCTAACTCCAGCTTGACCGTTTTCCACCCGCAAGTGATGGAGATGAAATCCATGTCAGTATCAGGGTGCACTTCGCGATGGTGAACAATCCCGCAGTTCGACGACAAGCCAGGGCCCAAGATGGATTGCAGTGCACCCATTACGTTTCGTAGCTGATCGTCGCCGTCGTCCCAGCTGCGCGTGGCCCTAAACAGGAGCCCATTTTTGAAGTATACGTGGTAGATATACTTGTCCCCATTGATGAACGCAAAGTCACTGCCCCGGCTCGCCTCAGGGACGTAGCTCGTCTTGTAACCAGCATGTGTGAGGTTTTCGATCACCTCACTCTGGGGCTGGCCCAAGTAGACGATGACCGTGCCGAGTTCCAGTTTTATCCTGTTTTGCGCATTTGTCGTCAGCGCGATTAGAACGAAGATCAGAATCATCCCGCATCTTTTCATTGTCGTCCTCCAATCTGGCGATAACACGCGTGGGTGTTGAAAAAGTCCCTCAACGGAACGCCTTTTCATCTGCGAGCATGACGTCGCCGGTTTTCTTGTCTCCGTTCGACTAAGTGGTAGCCGGCAGAACCGGTGTTGTCGGTTGACTGA
>Ga0181523_10000090_pt1 | contig 89504 bp, 75 predicted proteins | sample PEATcosm2014_Bin_43_FD_119752 | JGI IMG/M metagenome (GOLD analysis project Ga0181523, IMG submission 119752) | Peatland microbial communities from MTU Mesocosm Facility, Houghton, MI, USA - PEATcosm2014_Bin05_30_metaG | ecosystem: Environmental > Terrestrial > Soil > Wetlands > Peat | place...
AAGAGTGCGGATGGAAGGGTGGCGACAGAGGCGGCTTGGCTGAACGGAAAAAAGAGAGAAGAACTCAGGTAAAGAGCAAAACACTCTTGACAGGGACCGGCCTTCTCATGGAAGGAGTTGTCCGCGCCGAACTTGGCTTCGATGATTCGGCAGTCAAGCACATTTGGCTGCGGCCTACTCCGTGTGCCCCGAGTTGAGTAACGACAGATGTTTCTTAAGTTCGGTTAGTTGTGGGCTGTTATCCTTCGATGCCAATTCAATTGCCCTGCGCACGTTCTGCTTCGCGAGCTCAGTTTGTCCCGATGCTTCGTAGCAGTCGGCAAGGCTATTGTAGGCGTTTGCCGAGTTCGGGTGGAGCTCGACATTCCGTTGAAAGGCGGCCAAAGCTTCCTTCGGTTTCTGAGTTGCCAACAGTTGATAACCCAAATCGTTAATGGCATGTTCTGAAGAGATGGTGTAGCCGAAACGATGGGACAGGCTGGCGTAATGATCTTCAATCCCAGAAACGCCGCCAGCGGGTAGTTGGGTCGCACGCTCCTTCGGCATTTGCCAGCCCGCAAAAACCCTACGAAGACCCGCATAGTGCGCACGTAGAACACCTGAATCGTGGTCCTCATCCGTCATTTCGTCCGAATCCCATTCGAGACCGTCGATGGCGTTCGCCCCGAAAATACGCCGGAGTTCGTCAAAATCTTCCTTGAATCTCGGTACCACCGTGCCTTCATCCGAGTTTGAGAAGAAGATGGTGGCTTTAAGCTGCTTTCTGGACGCAAGGAAATCTCTGGTCCGTGCAAGGATAACTTCGTTGTCCCACTCCAGTGTCGGACTTACGGAAATGTAAGCTTGGAAAATATTGGGTTTGGTGATGAGCGCGTCAAGCGCGAAAAGCCCCCCCAGAGAGTGGCCAACCAGGACGCGAAAGGGTTCCGTACGATAGCGCTTCTCGACAAAGGGGACCAGTTCGGTATCTAGAAACTTAAGAAAGTTATCGGCACCACCACTGGTCGGGACCCGGAACACGATGGTTCCGTCCCGTTTCGTTATGTCCGCTCGCGTGGGTGTCAGGTCTCGGTACCGGTCAGAATGCGTAATGCCCACAACGATGAGTTCCGGCATGCGGTCATTTGAAGCCAAGAAGTCTATGACGGCACCAATCTCGTTGATGTAAGAGTCTCCATCGGTTAGGTAGAGAACCGGATAACTGGTGTTGCCCTGCGCATAGCTTCGCGGCGAACGGACGAACACAACACGGTCCTCCCCAAGGACTGCGGAATGGATTACGAAACGTTCTGGAATCGGAGGCGTTAAGTCTTGTGCGCAAATGCAGGATGACACAAGAGACAAGAAGACCGTCAATAGCAGCGCTCGTTTAATTGAGGGAGCCGATTGCAAATGACTGAGGCATTCACCCTTTGTTCTTATGCTGGCTGAGACAAGAGAGGTTGTCCAGCGCGTGCAATTGACTCATTCCGTCCGAGAAATCATGCAAAGTCCTGGTTTGTTCTCAATGGGTCGACGCAACACTTTCTTGCAGTTTACTCGCAGGAGTCTGAAAACCTAAAGTTTCTCGCGGGCGTTGATTTAAGCGCAACGCTACTTTGTTCAGATCCGACTGGGAATAGTCGGACAGGTCGGTTTTCTTCGGGAAGTATTGTCGTAAGAGTCCGTTTGTGTTTTCGTTCGAGCCGCGTTGCCAGGGACTCTGCGGATCACAGAAATGTCCGCTTCCGCAGCCACGCCAGCCACATACCTCCCTCAGGAGCCGTCCCCTGAATATCATCTGCGAGGATTGTTTGAATGGCTAGACACCCCTTTTGCAATCGACAAGTGCCACGAACTCATTCCTCGAAAGACTACAGGCCCCGCCAACCCGAAGCTTACTTCTCGGCCGTCGTAATAACTATGCTTCGAAACGCTACGTGACCTTTCTCGCTTCCTTGTAAATAGATTGGCCCTGGCAATGCCTCGTGGCTATCCAGTGCGCCACCGGTGATGCCTGGAATCTCCTTATTGTCGATGATGGTCTGACCATTCTGCATCACGGTCACCATCCGCCCCACCAGCGTGATGTCGTAGGTCTGCCAGGTTCCCGGTTTACGCGGCAATTCAGGCGTCGGAGCCAGAAAACCATAAATGGCGCCCATGTGATGGCTCGGGGGCTCCTCGATAGAGTCCGTTTCTATTTGCACCTCGTAGCGTCCCCGGAGGTAAACGCCACTGTTGGAATTCTCGCCACAATTGAACTCCACGTGCAGCTTGAAGTCTTCAAACTTGGAGTCATTGATCAGCTCCGGGCCATTCCCGGGCGACACCAGCACTCCATTTTCGACTTTCCAAACCGTCGCTGAATCAGCGATCATCTTCCAGCCTGTGAGGTCTTTTCCATTGAACAGCGCGATTGGCTTTCCCCAATTCGGTGCATGGCTCCGTTTCAAGGAAGGAGCCCGCGCCCCCGTCCATTGCCAAGTCTTCCCGTCGGGTCCATTCAAGGTCCCCAACAGCTTTTCGCCCGATATGCTTCCCTCGAAAACCATGTCGGTCTTCGAACCTTCTTCGTCCTTCGGAGAAACAAACTTGATGTGGCCGTCGGATATCTCAACGCTGGGCAACGGCCTCGCGTTGCCCCAGCGCCCAACCATTTGCGCCTTCAATTTGCCATTTTCTTCGCTTACTTCAAGCCAGGAGGGATATTCACGATCAGGCGCTCTTAGCGTCAAATCCCATCGTCCCAGAAATGAGTGCGTGCTTGGATCAGCTTTCAGAGAAGCAACCCTCGCGTGCGTCTGACCGTGCCAGGAAATGCCAAAAATGATGAACAAGAAGGCGCCGACTATCACAGCTGAGCTTTTTCTGATCGTCATTTGGTCATAACCTCCTTCCTTTGATGAAATTCGGACTTCCAGATTCCTCCTGCGTTCAACTTCCAGTCAAGGCATCGCGAAAGGACCCTTGATGAGTTGTGAAGTTTCTTGATGCCGGGCTTCTTAGGGCGAAATTCTCCATTTTGCCAGAACGCGCGCCGGCTGGTATGTCGAGAATATATCGCACCCCCTGTCGCATCAGTTGACTGTCCTCCCCTTGAGGGTGACGTAGCCCGGCTTTTTTCATTGCCGGGTGAGTTTGAAATGCGGTACTCAGACAAAGTCCGATGATACGGACCCCCGTTAGTGACGATGTATGGCTCATAATACGTCAACATTTTTGACGATAGTGGAAATTCAACTCTTGCATAGAGAGCCCTGAATTGGATTTTTGAGGGTTTTGGGACCTATTAAAACGCCCCTGGGCTTCTCTGCAGCGGTTCATGGGAGGTTTTTGGGGTGGGGCAACGGGAAATACAGGGGTTTCCGGGTTGCAACCGGGAAAACGGGGGCTTTCGGAGAATTCCGGAATTCATCGTGGTTCGTCTGACAAGGGGATGACAATTCCACTTTCCACTTTTTCCTTTACACTTTCACAATCGAATTGTGGATTGGGAATACTAGAAGTTAGGCCTGCCCTAGTAGCTTTACTGCAACCGTCACTTGAATACCTGCAAATAAACCTAGCCCGACTGATTATCTCTGATACGGAAACGGCAATCTCTGGTCAAGTCAGAACCGGTAAAGTCCCGCCGCGCCAAAATCAACCTGGAAGTTATGCGGTTTACCAGGAGCTGTTGGCTGGACAAGCTTCACTTAAAGAGGATTCTTGCCGGAAAATATCAAGGAATCGATTTTCTGGGCTTTGTCTGGCGGTGTGAAGACAAAATTGCTCTCGTCCAAAGCTGGGTTCAAGGTCATTTGTTCTATGGTTACAGTCCTAGTCGTCTGAACAGTGCCGCCCACGACGCCCCAGAATAGTCGGGCATGAGCATGACGATGCCGTGATTCACTTTCCTCATTCACGCTTTAGCTGAGCCACGAAAAATCGAGGGGCTTTCCGCTCATCCCGGCCTGTAGAACCAAATTTGCTGCATTCTGTTTGAGCAGTCCAGCCTTAACCTTGTTTTCATGGAACTTTTCATCCCACGACTTAGTTGCGTAGACATCCACTGCTTCTCTACCAATTGCCTCGACGATATCCAGAGCGTTCTTGTTTAGCGCCGCTAGGTCGGGGCTAGTCATAATTATCCAGGTTAACCTTCATCCTTGGAGGGTTCCATGCGTCCTCGTATCCTAAGTTATCAGGATACGTCTAGAGGACAAGGACGTAGCGTTGGAGTACAACCGCAAGGCTTCGGCATCAATCGCGCACAGTCCGGCTGCAGCATATGCTCTGAAGTTCGCCAAGAAGCAGCTTACCTCGCTGCCAAGCTAGGTTCTTCTGCCCCTTGTATGCTGGCTGGCTCTCAAGTTAGCGTGACCTTATTGAAAAGGCAGGCTTACAGCCCCCCATGGAATCGTCCGAATGCCCGGGCCAGCATTAGCGACATGAGCAGGATGCCCGCCCCGAGGACGAGCACATGTTGGGTCTTCCGCAGATTGAAGCTGCCGACCCGACAGACGAGCAGGTAGCCGACCGCAAGGTTGAACAGACCCCATAGAACATTGACCGTCGAGGAAGACAAGCCTACTCCGGGTGGCGATGCGAAGGGACTCTGGAAAGCGTGGCCTGAGATTCCATTGCCGAGGTGAGGCAGTGCGTTTGCGAAGAATGCGCCCCCGAAGAAGTACGCCACATAGTGGTACCAGCGCATGGTTGCTCCCTTCTGGTTGCCCACCCAGCTTACATACTCTTAGGTATCTGCGGTATCTGCCAAACCGAAAGAATCAACCAAACTTAACGACTCCGGCTACTAAGACTTTGTCTTCGACAACTTTTTTGCTGTCTCGGCGTCAATGTGTCCACAAATCTTTCTGTAGAGCTCGGGTGAATCATCTCCTGCGAAGTTTGTAGCCATCTCGACAACCTCCGCGGCTAACTTCTGAGCAAAGTGCAGCGACCATCCGCCGTACGCCGCCGAACAATAATTGTGAAACAAATTGGTTTCGAAGTTTGTCCCAACCTCCCATCTCAAAGGATGCGGTTCAAGATACGGACCCTTGCCGTCGAGCCACACAGGGAGACCAGATGTCGGAATCTGTTCGAGGTCGAATGCCAAGTACTCTATAAGGTCGTTCGTAGTGTTGACGCAGGCGCTGCCGATGCGGACGCTGTTGACGCGAACGCGCAACGCCCCCTTCTCGATATAGATGCCCTCTCGGCCTTCATAGAGAAACCGAGCTTTCTCCACGATTGCCGCGTTGTTCGGTGAGTTGCCCATATCAAAAAAGTTTATATCACAGAAGCAGGCAAATCCCACTTCCTCCCCACGACCCGTCGTTGCCGTATGTGTGGCGCACCAACCGACGTTCACCTCATCGACTGCACCCGCCCATTCGGCAATGAACTTTGTTCCCGATCCAGAAAAGCCATTTCCTTTACCGAACCGAGTCCTTTCATGCCTTTGAACACAACGTAGTCAATCGGAAGAACCGTTGCGTTGGAATGGTGATGAGTGCCATCTGTTTTGTGTCGGACACAAAAGGCACTGTAGTAAATTCGTAGTAGTTCTTTATTCAGAAACCATCAAATCGGATACAGACCGTTCAAGTCCCCTGCGTTGTAACTGCCTGAGGAATATAGTAAGGTCCAAAATTTTCAGAACGGGTCAGAAAAGTGGTCAGGTTTATGAGTCCGCTGCTCTAACCGCTGAGCTACGAGCCCCACATAGGTTAACTTTCTAATTTTATCCCGCTTTGACAAAATGAGGGGAAAGGTTTGAAACGCAAAACCGCCCTCACTCGCCAAATTCGCGGGTATTCCCTGTACCGAACGATACTGCTCGATATATGGATGTATCCGAAATGAATTGCACGCAGATAGGTCCACGACATGTTACATTGACGCCATTCAGCGGCGCTGGCGTCTAGCAAAAGGACACCCGCAGACCTCGTAATCTTCAGGTCCCTCCACCGCAAAACCACGGGGCCGGTCGATCAGGCCTCGTTTGAATTGATCAAGGAGAGCAACGATGGACGCGACAAGCAGCATACTGATGTTTTTCGGAGTGCTATTCGCAATTTTTGTATTGGCCATAGTCTTTGGCTCGTTTTTCACTGTGGAGACCGCGCAGGTGGCTATTGTGCAGCGACTGGGCAAGTTCGCGCGCGTCGCCGGTCCGGGACTGAATTGGAAAACGCCCCTGATCGAAGCGGTAGTCCGTCGGATGAGCATGAAGGTCCAGCAGTTTGACGTGCAAGTGGAAACCAAAACGCAGGATAACGTCTTTGTTCAAATCCCTGTCTCGATCCAGTACAAGGTGATGCCGGAGGCAGTGGAAGCCGCTTTCTATAAATTGACCGATCCCGTGAAGCAGATTGAATCGATGGTGTACAACGTGGTTCTCGGCCATGTTCCGAAGATGAAGTTGGACGACACGTTTCTCAATCAGGCCGATATCGCCAATGATCTGCGCGACAGTCTGGACGGCTCAATGAAGGAGTATGGCTACTCCATCGTGAAGGTGCTCATCTCCGACATCGTGCCAGACCAAAAAGTGAAGGCGGCCATGAACGACATCAACGCCGCGCAACGCGAACGCGAAGCTACTGTATCCCGAGCGGAAACCAACAAATTGCTCCTGGTAAAACAAGCAGAGGCGGAAGCCGAATCCAAGCGCTTGCAAGGCGAAGGCATCGCCAATCAGCGCAAAGCCATTATTTCCGGCTTGAAGGACTCTGTCGAAGACTTCGCGAAAACCGTGCAAGGTTCTACGCCACAGGATGTCATGCAACTCGTCCTGATGACGCAGTATTTCGACACTCTAAAGGAAATTGCAGCGAACGATCACAGTAATACCATTCTGATCCCTCACACTCCCAACACGTTGACCGATCTGTTTGGGCAGATCCGTAATGCGGTAATCACGGGTTCGGAAATGACAAAGCAAGTTGTGCCCGCTTCACTGTCTCCCAATGAGACCACAAAATGAAAAGGTACTTGCTCTCCGAAAATCGCGCCCACAAGGTCGAAGAACTCCATTTGCTACGTGCATTCGCAGGAAGAACCGGCTGAATTGGGTGCGATTTGATGCTTAGAGCTCGTCTAAAGGGCTCCTCACATAACCAAGCCACCGGGCCCATGGTGTGAAACATGGGCTGACGGAAAGGAGGCCACTCGAGAGCGGTTGCATCCTGGCAACCTGTAAGGTCTCGCAGACCAGCTGACAGGAGCAAGAACTAAAAAGTGTGTTTGATGCTCCGAAGCGCAGGATAGAGTTTTCGATACTCCGCGTACTGCAAGTTCATGAGTGCAGCCGTTCTGGGATTCGGTTGTACGAGCGTGGCAACACGAACGGCAGTTTCACAAGCCGATTCGACGGACGGCCAATTTTTGACGCCGACACCCGCGAGCAACGCAGCACCATACGCCGCTCCTTCGTCCGCCTCGATTAATTCCACCGGCATTCCGTAGATGTCCGACTGAATCTGTTGCCACAGCGGAGAGCGCGCGCCGCCTCCACCCAATCGGATCGATTCGATGGGAACACCAATTTCCTGAAAAAGAGTGAGAGAGTCGCGGAGACTGAAGGCAACTCCTTCCAGGATGGCGCGGATGATATGTGCGCGAGTGTGCTGCGCCGTAATTCCGACAAGCGCTCCGCGAGCATTGGGATCAAGATGGGGCGTACGTTCACCCATCAAGTAGGGTGTCCAAAAAAGTCCTTCCGCTCCGGGTGGTGTTTTCGCTGCTTCCTCCGCCAGCCGTTCATACGGATCGCGGTCATCCTCTCTTCCGGCTCCGAACTGATCGCGGAACCAGCGCAAAGAAAGGCCCGCTCCTTGCGTCACGCCCATGACATGCCAGCGTTCCGGAATGGCGTGGCAGAAAGTGTGGATGCGTCCTTTGGGTTCCAGCACCGGCGAGCTCGTAGCGGCAAACACCACGCCGGACGTTCCGATAGTGGCGCTAACCGCTCCGGGCTTGACGATACCCATGCCCACTGCGCCCGCGGCCTGATCGCCTGCTCCAGCCACCACGGGAATTCCCGGGCGCAACCCCGTCAGCAGGGCTCCTTCCTCATGCACGTGGCCGCTGATTTCCTGCGATTCGAATACTTTCGGCAAGCAGGCTCCGTCGATCCGGGAAATCTCCAGCATCGGCTGAGACCAACGGCGGTGGACGACGTCGAACATCAGCGTACCGGAAGCGTCTGCAACATCGATCGCGCGCGCACCTGTCAGCCGAAACCGGATGTAGTCCTTCGGAAGCATCAGCGAACGGACGCGCGCCCAGATTTCCGGCTCATGGCGGCGCACCCACCAGATTTTTGGCAATGTGAATCCGGTGAGCGCAGGGTTTGCGGTCCATTCAATCAGCCGCGGAGCGCCAACCTGTTCGGTAATTTCCCGGCATTCTTCCCCGGTGCGCTGATCGCACCAGATGAGTGCGGGCCGCAAAACCTGATCCTGAGCGTCGAGGAGCACGAGGCCGTGCATCTGGCCGGTCAGTCCAACCGCGGAAACTGGCTGGGCGGCCGCGGAGCTTTTTGCCAGACACTCTTTGGTGGCTTGGCAAGCGGCTCTCCACCAATCCTCCGGAGCTTGCTCGGCCCACCCGATGTGGGGTGAGCTCATGGGAGCGTGCTCTGCCGTGGCGGAACTGATTACTAGGCCATGGTTATCGATCAAGACGGCGCGTGTTCCGCTAGTGCCGACGTCAATTCCTAAGAGAGTCATCTCTTGGAGTCGCCCTCCTTGAATTTTGGTACGCGGCCTAACGCGCGGCGAACCGGTAGACGGTTGTGGAATGGAATTCACCGCCGGGCTTCAGGACAGTCGAGGGAAATGTCGAATGATTGGGCGAGTCCGGGAAGTGTTGTGTTTCCAAGCAAAGCGCTGCATTCCTCGGATAAGCCACGCCTCCCTTGCCCTTCATCGAGCCGTCCAGAAAATTTGCAGTGTAGAGCTGCACGCCGGGTTCAGTGGTCAACACTTGTAGCACGCGCCCGCTCGCCGGGTCGTACACCTCGGCCGCTTCTTTTAGTTCTTTACCGCCGCCGTCGATCACGAAATTGTGATCGTAGCCATTGTGGCCAAGACGAAGTTGCTCATCGTCTGCGTTGATTCGCTCGCCCACGGCGTGTGGTTTCAGAAAATCAAACGGCGTGCCGACGACCGACTTCAGCTCACCTGTGGGGATCAGGCCCGAATCCACCGGAGTGAATCGCGAAGCATTCAGCTTTAACTGGTCGGCAAGGATTGTGCCGTTGCCCTGACCGGAAAGATTGAAATAGGAGTGATTGGTGAGATTGAGCACCGTAGCCTTGTCCGAAGTCGCGGAGTAGTTGATCTCGAGGTCGTCGCCCTTCAAGGTATACCGCACCGTGACCGTCAAATTTCCGGGAAAGCCTTCTTCGCCGTCCTTGCTTACATACTTCAGCTCCACGCCATTCGGAATTGCCTGACCCGCCCACAGGTGATTGTGGAAACCGTTCGGGCCACCGTGGAGCGTATTGTCCCCATCATTCTTGGGGAGCGTATATTCCTTACCATCCAGCGAGAACTTTGCGTGCGCGATGCGGTTCGCGTACCGGCCAACAATGGGGCCAAAAAACGGATTGCCCTTGGCATGATTGCTCGCGTAATACGCGACAGGATCATCGAAGCCAAGAACGACGTCCGCAACTTTGCCCGTGCGATCCGGGATTTTCACGGAAAGAACGTAGCCGCCATAATTCATGACCTGCACTTCTACTTTTTCATCCTTCAGGGTGTAGATCTCGACTTCCGACCCATCCGGTAATTTCCCGCCGCTCCGCTTGCTGACTTCAGTACTTGCCATTACCGCGCTCGCTATTCCCACACACAAAATCAATGCAGCCAAAACGTGTTTGAAGTGTCTCATGAATCCTCGCTCGCAGACATTCTATGGTGCCTGCGGAAGACACACAACCTGCAGAAATTTAGAATCAGAGGCCCGCCGTCGAGCCAGCAGCTTCTGGCATTGGCATCATTTCCATCGTCCAGATGGCTGTCGGTCGCATGTACATGGAAGCACGATAATCTCCGGTGATGTCCCAGGCTTCAGGCGTACGGAACCAGTAGCCTTTGGTTTCATAGCTGGTGTGATACAAGCCCCACAGCGTTCGATAGGCTTGCTCGGTCAACCCCAAGCTCAGCATCAGCCCCGCGACTCCCATGGTGGTCCCCGTCCACACTTCGCGCACCTGTTGGTTGTCTTTCAAGGTGATCAGTTTTCCGTCCGCCGTGATTCCGTTTACCGCTCCCATGTTTCCTTCCGCAAATTTCATCACGTTGTAGTCAAAGATTTTTTTCAAAGCGCTCTGCTGCATCTCGCGCGGCACAAGATCGCCCAGACCGGTCATGCTGGCGTACCATTGCCCCGCCATTTGGTCAGCCTGAATGTTGTCCCTAGATTCGCTCTGGGTGTCATAACGGAAGTACTCGCCGTTCCACAGTTTCTTTATGTAGCATGCCTGGGCCTTCGCGAACATCTGGTGGTACTCGCTGGCGGCCTTCGCGTCGCCCAACTTTTTGGCGATCTCTTCCGCCGCTCGCAGCGACGCTAGCCACAACCCTCCGGAGTAGGCGCTTTCTCCGCGTACCACCCACTCGTCGTAGGTCTGGTCGGGATAGCCCTCATTCTGCGGAATGCCATCGCCATTGGTGTCAAACTGCCTCAGATACGCAATGGACTCCCGGACTGCGGGCCAGGTGTACTTCAAAAACTCCATGTCTTTCGCCCCCGATAACTTGAAGTCGCGGTAGACCAACAGCACGAATTTCGGGTTCAGGTCTTTCCATCCATTGGTATCCTGCCAACTGAACTGGTTGATCTGTTTGAAGGGATCTTCTTCCGGCACGCCTAAGTCGTGTGGCACCGCTCCCTTGGCTTTGCGTATGCGATATTGCGGCACTCCCGTCTGTTCGGTTTTCCAAATCCAGGTCATGCGTTCCCGGGATTCCTGTGGGACGGTCTCCGCAAATTCCCTCATCACGCCTTTCTCGATTTCGGGCCAAAATTTGATGAGTGGCATGGACGCGTAAAATCGAACATCCAAAGTTTCGTAGAAGGGGTAGTCGAAGCATTCCATGAAGGAATACGTGGGCGCTTGTTTCGCGTTCGCGTCCACCGGCCGTCCCCAAAAAGTCCCTCCATCGGCCAGGGGATAGAGTTCGTTGAACAACATGCCGCGGTACCACAGAGGTTTGCTTTCATCGCTAATGTAGGGAGCCTGCCACGCATCGATTGCAGCGCTCCAGGTGCTCGCGTTCTTCAGCGTGTCTCGTGCAATCTCCCAGGCATTCAGCCCGCTGGTGCCGTAGTAATCCGTATAGTGGCGATACCATTTCCGCCCAGAGCCGAACTCGACCACCGGGAGATCCCAAGCAATCACCATCGGAACGATCTTTTTCTCACCGGGCTCCAGCGTGAATCGCAGCGCGATCGCTCCGGCAATCGGCTCTCCACTGCTCGTCCAGGAATCATTGCTGTTCGCCAGCTTGCCGTCCTGCGCAAACGGCTTCCAGATTTCTTCTCCGTTGCCATCCGGTCGAAACGTTGTCTGATAGCTGAGTTCCACGCCTGGCTCTGAAAGGCTGGCAATGGCAAATTGGCCATCCCACTCTTCTGAAATCTTTCCAATATGATTTCTGTCGAGCACGATGCCTTGCATGGTCTTAGTGGCTCCCAGGGTTTCCCTCTTCATGTGATTGAAGTTTCCCTCGTTCATGGCATCGCTCAAATCGTGCCGGTACGTGCGGAACCAGCCAATCATGTTTTCCCAAGACAACAAAACAGACACAGTTACGCGTTTGTTCGTAGGGTTGTCTACGTGCCAGCGGTACACCGCAACCGGATAACTGGTCTCTTTGTAGTTGTTGGGGAGAATCGGACAAAACTGTTCTAGTACAGCGTGAGCGGGAAACTTTTCCCATTGGTAGTCAAACCACGATTTCGGATAAAGCGCGTAATAATTTCCTGCACCGACGGGATAGTCCCATTGCCAGGCAGACAACGCTCCCTCTTTCGGGTGGCCGTTCATTAGCACTCGTGCGACGCCGGTTGCATCACCTTCACTCTTTTGAAACATGGCGAACTGATTGCCCGGCACGGACTCGTATTTGTGCACCCCGCCCTTGATGTGCCAGCGCACAAAATCTCCGCGATAGCTTCTAGAAAAACTACCTGCGCCGAAGCCACCGACCGGAGCGCCCTGCCAATAGCCATCGTCCACATGCTCCGGCTCCAGGCCTGCCTTTTTCTTGCCCGGATTTTCAAGTGCAGCGCCCAGCGGCCTTTTCCATGCGGCCTTGGGAATATCGTTGTTGGCGTGCACAGGCGGGGTGGCAGAGAGGATTAGAAGAAGAACCGAGAGCCCCATGGCCTTCTTATGCAGAATCATGGCACCTCCAGGGGAAATAGTGGTGGTTTGGTCAGGAGGCCCAAGCCGTCGCTAGTCATTGCAAGACATTAGTACAATATCGATTTTGTGTAAAGGACGAGACAGGTAGTCGGTCTTTTGGCAGCTACTCGTGTTTGGGCTGGGTGTGGGTTCCGCCCGTGGGACGGATCTTTTCTGCCGGAACGATTCCTTGTCCTTCGAGAACGCTGTAGAGCTTGTCGGCGTCCAGATCCTTCAGCCTTTCCACGCTCCCGGAGGGCCAGTGAATTTCCAGGCTGTCGATTTTCGTGGTTTTCCCCAAACCAAAATGAACGCGCACGTCGTTCTGCGAGAGGTAACTTCCCCCGCTGTGAATTTCCTCCGTCTGGGTCATACCGCCAGCCACCAGTTTCAGTCTCGCGCCGATGGCCATGCGGTTACTCTTGCTGCCCGCCAATTCAAAACTTATCCAGTGATTTCCAGGAATGCCCTGGTTCCTCAAAATCTGCGGGGCTCCGTCGATGTTGTTCACCACGATGTCGATCTGCCCATCATTGAACAGATCGCCGTACGCCAATCCACGAGAAACATTTGGCTGCTGGATGGCTGGGCCCGCTTGCTTGCTCGCGTCGCAGAAAGTTCCGTCCTGCTGGTTCATCTGCAGTAGTCTTGGTTCGCGGTAGCGTGTTACTCCGGGCAACGCCTCCACTTGAGGGTACACATGCCCAGCCACGGTGATCAGATCCAACCAACCATCATTGTCAAAGTCCACAAACGCTGTTCCCCATTTCACGTATGGCAAGGAAGGAACCGCCACGCCCGATTTATAGGAGACGTCCGTAAAATTCCAGTTTCCATCGTTGCGGAACAGCACACTGTACTCGTCGGAGAAATTTGTCACATATAACGAAGGGCGGCCGGTGTGGTTGTAGTCCCCAACAGCGATGCCCATGGATGCTTGCTCGGACCCGTCTTCATCTACCGCCGTTCCGGACTCCAGGCCGATCTCTGAGAACCTCCCGTTTCCCTCATTCTTATAAAGGAATTTTGGCGTGGAATCGTTGCTCACATAAGCGTCGGGCCGCCCGACATTATTAAAATCCGCCCAAATCACCTGCATCCCGTAATAGCCGTTAGGATCCGATACGCCCGCAGCCTTCGAAACATCCGCGAACGTTCCATCTTTATTGTTGTGGAAGAGAGAATCTCCCGCACCCTTCAATCCTCTGGGGCCGCACTGCACATCCATCCCGCGAAATTTGCAATTGGCCGCTTTGCCGAATTCCGGCAGATTGTTCAGTTGTAGATCGACGTAGTTCACGACCATCAAGTCCAAGTAACCATCGCCGTCATAGTCGCCAAAGGCTGCACCGGCTGACCAGCGCCCGTCCGTCACTCCGGCGCCCTTCGCCACATTGGTGAAAGTGCCATCACCATTATTATGGTAGAGGACATTCCCGCCCATGCAAGTTACGTAGAGGTCCGGCCAGCCATCGTTATCGTAATCCCCCACAGCGCCGCCCATTGCGGCACAAGGCTCGCCGACGCCGGCCTTATCCGTCACATCCGTGAACGTGCCGTCGTGGTTGTTGTGATACAGCGCGCTGCGGCTCTTGGCCCCCTTTTTCATCATTTCTACTGTCGGTGCGTTCGTAAAATAAATGTCTAGCCAGCCATCGCGGTCGTAATCAAACAGGATCACGCCGCCGCTCATCGATTCCACGATGTATTTCTTTTGAGGGTCGAAGGTGTGTTGAAACGTGATGCCTGCTTTTGCGGTGATGTCTTCCAGTTGCGGAATAGGCCGTCCCGCGCAAACGACCGCTTTTGCGCCTGGCGGCGGGGGAGGTGGAATGGCATGCCCCTCCTGGCCAAGGACACAATTCGCAACGCACAGCCACAGCAACACTCCACCCAACAACGCGTCGACAGCTCTCAGTTTCAAAATTCCACCCTGCAAATTCATTCCCTAAAATATTAAACGCAATCAGGCGAGAAGTCAGTTTGTTGCTCTCAAGCTAAATGAATTTCGTCATACCAGGGAAGCGCGGAATCTCTCTTCGATTTTGGCTGCGAGTATAGCTGTGCTCCCACGTAAGCTCCAGGCAACGCCCTAGGCCTGTATCACAGCATGTCTTTTGCTATTTGGCTTCGACCCGCTCAGCGCAAAAAACAGGATGTACAGATAACAAATCACGGGCAGAAAGAAAGCGTGGTGAATGCCAATTTTGTCGGCGATCCAGCCTTGGGCCAGCGGCACAACGGCCCCCCCTACGATTGCCATAATCATGATTCCCGAACCGTCTCCGGTGAGAGGCCCCAGCTCCGCCACTCCCAATGTAAAAATACTGGGGAACATGATGGAATTAAAAAAGCCCACCAGGATGATGCTCCACATGGCCACGTGCCCCGTGCTTAACATGGATAGAGCAACCAGCACGCAGGTCGACACGGCGCAAATCCCAAGCAGCAATCCGGTATTCGCCGTGACCTTGCCACCACTGAATGTGGCCACTACCGCAATCGACGCTGCCGCAACCGCAACCAGAATAAAGAGCGGCCGTCCTTCAAACAGCAGCCACGCTAGCCACATTAGATTCGGAACTCCCGGTTGGTACCCGGCTGGTATGTGATTTCCTATCGGATAGGAGAGGAAAATGAGCGCGATGCTCAGAGCTGATACCATCCACATGTATTTTGCCTTGGCCCCGCCAAGGAAATTCGACCCGATGAAACGCCCCAGCATTGCCCCGCCCCAGTAAAACGACACGAAGCTCGCCGCTACCTTCTCGGCCAAACCCCCGATCTCTTTCTCGTGGAAGTAGTTCACCAGGAAGCTTCCAATGGAAACTTCTGCGCCGACATAAACGAAAATCGCAATCGCGCCAAACACGAGGTTCGGGTGTTTCCAGATGGAATCAGCCACCTTTTCACCGACTTTGTGTTGCGCGTGTTCGATTTTTGGAAGCTTAAAAAGACTGATTGCAACGGCCAGCAACACCAGTGCAACGGCCAGGCCCACATAGGGAGTCTTCACCGTTGCCGCTTCATGCAGGCGGTAGGCCTGCAGCGCGTCCGGCAGCATTGCGCGAATTTCGTCGATGGCCTTAGGCGCTGCGCTCAGAATAAGAATTCCTCCGAAGAACGGCGCCAGAAATGTGCCCAACGAATTGAAGGCCTGCGTCAGATTGAGGCGACTTGATGCGGTTTCCGGCCTGCCCAGCACAGTCACGTAGGGATTCGCCGCAACCTGCAAACACGTAATTCCCGCCGCCAAAACAATCAGCGCCCCCAGAAACAGCGGATACGACGGTACACTTGCCGCCGGAACGAAAAGAAATGCTCCGAGTCCCATGGTGAGCAATCCGGCCACCATGGAACGTTGATAGCCGATCCAGTCGATCAATTTCGCAGACGGTATCGAGAAAAGGAAGTACGACCCGAAAAACGCGAACTGAATCAGCATCGTCTGCGCGTAGTTCAGATCAAAAATCGATTTCAGGTGGGGAATCAGAATGTCGTTCAGGCAGGTGAGAAATCCCCACATGAAGAACAATGTGGTCACAACCGCGAGCGCTCCTCCGTAGCTTTTCTGCGGACCCGCCCCCACCGTGTGCTCCGCCACCGCACTCCCCGTGCTTATGTTGGGCATCGTGAATCCTTTTCTCCGCCGCTTCGCGGACCCTGACCCGTCCTAGATACTGCCACACTCTTCCCTGACTCAAAAGGTATCTCGTCACGGGGGTCCAGCGCAAAAAATGGTATAAAAGTGTGCCGTAACGTTATTCTTCCTGCGATTGTGAGGTTCGACGATGATTCGTGCCGCCTGGATACTCCCGATTTCAGGGGTGCTTCTCGCACTTGTTGGGCCCGCTCCCGTAAGAGCCCAGAAATTGACCGGTACGGTGATCTGGTCCGAACCAGGGCTCCCCTCGGCTGACAGTGCTTCCGCGTCTCTCGCGCAGCTTGCCCAGATTTTCCCTGACGCGCATATCGTCGCGACTGATCAACTGGCGGCGTCTCTTGCTGACCCGCAGACGCGCCTTCTCATTCTTCCCCAAGGCTCTGCCATTCCGGAGTCCGCCTGGTCCGCCGTCACTGCTTTCCTGCACCGTGGCAGCAACTTGCTCGTTCTCGGGGGCCGTCCCTTCACGCGCGCCGCCTATCACGACGCCTCCGGCTGGCACCTGCGCGATTACAGCACGCGTTTCTCCCGGCCTCTCCAGATCGATCAATACCAACGCACCCCTGGTTCCGCGCGTGCCACGTTCACGCCCAACCCAGACATTCCCATCGATCTTCCGGCCTTCTCCTGGAAGGAAGCGTTCAGTCCCATCATTCGCCTCAGCAATTACGACCTTTACAATCGCGGGGGCGCCGCCGGCTCGCTGGACATCAATCTCGACCCGCTTGTCTGGGGCGTCACCAATGGAAGGCGTCTATCCGCTCCGTTGCTCCAGATCGATCACTTTTCTTCCGGCTTCGATGGTGGCCGCTGGGTCTTTCTCGCCGCTGATCTTGCGCCTGATTTCTATTCTTCTTCTGATGCTACCAAACTCCTCCGCGCTCTCGCCGATCGCGCGCTCCAAGGCGCTCTGCAATTCTCTGTCCGCCCTGTTCTTCCATTATATTTGCCGGGTGAATCGATCGAAGTTGAATCCATCGTCCATTTCGCCAATAAACCTGGTGGTCCTCTCACCATTAAGGTTTCCACGTTTCCGCAAGATCAGCCTTCGCAATCTCAAGACACAACCGTTTCTCTTCCCGCCTCCGAAAACACACTGCTGTCGGCTCCTCGTGGGAAAGGCCTCCAAATCGTGGAAGCGCGACTCCTCGAAGGCAACTCCGTTCGCGCTATCTATCACTCCGCTTTCTGGATTCGCGATGAAGCTTTCCTTCGTTCAGGTCCCAAGATGGACGTCAACACGGATTACTTCACGATCGACGGAAAACCTCTCGCGGTCGTGGGCACAACCTATATGTCCAGCGAAGTGCAGCGCCTTTTCTTCGATCGTCCCAACGTCTACGTCTGGAACAGCGACCTCGCCCTTATTCACAGCGCCGGACTCAACATGATTCGCACCGGCTGGTGGACCGGCTGGGACAAGCTCTGCGATGAGACCGGCCGCCCCTATGAGCGCACACTTCGCACGCTCGAAGCCTACCTAATGACCGCCCACAAGTATAACCTTCCCGTGCAGTTCAATTTTTTCGCGTTCCTTCCCGATACTTTCCCCGGCGCGAATCCCTATCTCGATGGAGAGATGGTTCGCAAGCAGCAAACACTTGTCAGTTCCGTTGCGGCGCGATTCCACGATGTGCCTTTCCTTGCCTGGGATCTGATCAACGAGCCCAGCTTTTCCAAACAGCTTTGGAGAATGCGCCCCAACTACGATCCCGTCGAACTCGCCGCATGGAATGCCTGGCTCTCGCAGAAATATCCCCACCGCGACGCTCTCGCTGCCGCATGGAATGTTCCGCCGGATTCAGTGGCGGGTATAATCTCTCTCCCCACCGAAGAAGAATTCGCTCCCCGGGGCATGTACGTAGGCATAAATTCTCTTCGCGTAAACGACTACGTCCTCTTCGCCCAGGAAAAATTCGCGGACTGGGTCCGCGGCATGCGCGAAGCCATCCGTGCCACGGGTTCGACCGCCCCCATCACCGTTGGTCAGGACGAGGGCGGATATATTGATCGCCTGAACCCTGCCTTCTTCGCGCCCTACGTCGACTTCACCACCAACCATTCCTGGTGGCAGAACGACTACCTTCTCTGGGACTCGCTCGTCGCAAAGCAGCCCGGTAAGGCCATGCTCATTCAGGAAACAGGCCTGCAGCGCGAACTCACTCTCGATGAAATTGCACGCCGCACCCCCGAGCAGGAAGCCGCGCTCTTCGAACGCAAATTCGCGCTCTCGTTCATCGGCGGCTCGGGCGCGATCGAGTGGCTCTGGAATTCCAACTCTTACATGACGGAAAGCAACGAAACCCCCATCGGTGCTCTGCATACCGACGGCACCGAAAAGCCGGAAGCTACGGTGCTTCGCGACATGGCCAAGTTCGCGGGCGCTGCTTCCCCGTATCTCGTCAATCCGCGGCAACCCGCCATCGCCGTTGTCACTTCACAAGCTGCGCAGTATTCCGTACAGGCTGATCTGCAACTCGCGGCGCAGCAAAATGCCGTCCGCGTGCTCGGGTACGCTTTGCATCAACCGTGCTACGTCATCGCCGAAAACCAAATCGCCAAGCTCGATTCACCCAAACTGGTCATCCTTCCGTCCGCCCAAGCCCTTCGCGAATCCACCTGGCAAGCTCTCCTCGCTTACGTCAAAAACGGCGGCAATCTCCTCGTCACAGGTCCCGTCTCCCGCGACGAACACTGGCACCTCGTCGACCGCTACACTCCGTTGGGTATCAACGCATCCACCGAACCACTGACCTTTCATACAGTCCCAATTTTATTCCGGACATCTGCTGCAGATCTCTCTACCTCTTTTTCGCTTAATTTCTCGCAGCAAGAACAACAACTTCTCGAATTCGTCCATTTCAGCGATGGTTCGCCAGAAAAGCAAATACCTTTCGGCTCTGGGAAGATTTTCTGGTTCGCCTATCCTATTGAATTGTCCGAGAGTTTGACCGAACCAGCTGCCCTCTACAGGAAACTGTTCCAGAGCGAGAACATAACTCCTGGTGTCGATTCCAAAACAGCTCTCGGTGATGGCACCTTGCTTTACCCCATCGACCTTAAAGATGCGGTCCTCTATGTCATGGAATCTGAATCCGCCAGAGATGCGGACGTCGATATCCAGGATCCTATAACTGGTGGCGAACTGAAATTTCGTCTCCGTGCCCAACACGCCGCCCTGGCCCTGATCGACAAAAAACAAAACAAATCGTCGCCAAATATGGCTTCTAGTTCTTCGCTTCCTTGGGGTCTAGCCCTGCTGGACCCCCATGCCTGTAAGTTTTTGCCCTCACTTCCCCTTCTACCCTCCATTAGCAAAAATAGAGGCCACACCTGCGCGTTCTCATCTATAATCCGCGAACCCGTTGGTTCGGGAGTGGAGGCTGGGCATGCCCATCATTGCGCCTGCAGCCGAGTGGGATTTTTTGTCTCAAAAACTGCGCGGAGCCGTGCCGGAGGCGTTCGATTCGGAAGGCCGCATCCTGAATCTAGTTGATGGCGAGTGGAAGAATCCCGGCTTCGGCCGCCATTACGAATCCGCCATCGACGGCCGCAGCCTCGGCCGCATTCCCATGCTTGATCTGGACTCCGCGCTCGCGGCCGTGAAATTCGCTAAATCCGAAGCCCTCCTCTGGTCCCGTACCGATCTCGATGAGCGCCGTCGCCGCGTCACGGAATGTCTCGCCGGCCTCAAGCAACAGCGCGAACTCATCGCGCTCCTGCTGATGTGGGAAATCGGCAAGCCCTCTGCACAGGCCCGTACGGACATCGACCGCTGCATCTCCGGCGCCGAATGGTACGTTGAAAATATCGCTCCCATGCTCGCCGGCCGCGCGCCACTCGGCCTCATCTCCAATATCGCCTCCTGGAACTACCCCATGTCCGTCCTCATGCACGCCGTTCTCGTGCAGGTTCTCGCAGGCAATGCCGCCATCTCCAAAACCCCAACCGACGGCGGCCTCTACGCGCTGACGCTCGCTCATGCGATCGCTCGCCGCGCCGGACTTCCCGTTTCTCTCGTCAGCGGGTCCGGCGGGCAGCTGAGCGAAGCTCTCGTCCGCAACGAATTCGTGGATTGTCTCGCCTTCGTCGGCGGCAAGACCAATGGGGGCGTCATCGCTTCCACCCTGTACGACGAAAAAAAGCGCTACATGCTCGAAATGGAAGGCGTAAACACCTACGGCGTCTGGCAGTTCTCCAATTGGCCGCTGCTTGCCGAGCAACTCCGCAGGGGTTTCGACTACGGTAAACAGCGCTGCACCGCTTATGTTCGCTTCATCGTCCAGCGTGAACTTTTCCCTCAATTCCTCGAAATGTATCTTCCCGTGCTTCGTTCGCTTCGCTTCGGCAATCCCGTTCTCGTCGAATCACCTTCCGATCCTTTTCCCAAACTCGATTTCGGCCCACTCATCAATAGCAAGAAGGCCGAAGAACTTCGCGTCCTTTATGTGGATGCCCTCGGCAAAGGTGCCATCAGCCTCTATGAGGCGACCGTCTCCGATTGCATGATTTTCCCGAATCAGGACATTTCCGCCTACGTTGGCCCCGCGGCACTCCTGAACATCCCCCGCAATTGCCGGCTCTACCATGCCGAGCCGTTCGGCCCGCTGGACACCATCCTCGTCGTCGATCATCTCGAAGAACTCGTCTCCGAAATGAACGTCTCCAACGGCGCGCTCGTCTCTTCTATCGCCTGCGACGATCCGAAAATTGCACGCCGCGTGGCTTCCGAACTCCGCGCATTCAAGGTGGGCATCAACGGCGTTCGTTCGCGCGGCGACCGCGAAGAAGTCTTCGGCGGAATTGGCCAATCCTGGAAAGGCTGCTTCGTCGGCGGCCGCTACCTGGTGCTCGCAGTCACCTCCGGCCCTGGCAACGAAAAACTCTTTGGCAATTTCCCCGACTACACCCAACTCCCAGAAGAAGCCTCCCCAAAATCCTTCGCTAGCGCCGGGTGATCCGCACACTTTCGTTCTGAGCTCCGCAGGTCTATACTCCCCTTAATGACCTGGCCGAAAGGAGTACTCCTATGAGTGTTCCTCAGCGTCTGAAGTCCTACTTGGATTCCAATTACGTTCCCTACCAATCGCTTCCTCACTCGACGACCTACACCGCGCAAGGCACGGCCACCCTCATGCAAGTATCCGGCAGAGAGGTGGCCAAAACCGTGGTGCTCCGCGCCGGTGTGCTGGGTGAGGAAACCATTCTGGCGATTCTGCCAGGATCAAAGCACATCAAACTGGACAAGCTGGCAGCTGTCGTCGGAAAACCTGTGCGGCTCGCCACCGAAGAAGAATTCAGCCGACTCTTCCCGGATTGCGAACTCGGCGCCATGCCGCCGTTCGGCGCGCTCTACAACCTGCCGGTTTATGTCGATGAATCGCTGGCAATAGATAAGGAAGTCATCTTCAACGCGGGCACGCACCACGATGCGGTGCGCATGGCTTACGAAGATTTCGTGCGCCTCGCCAAGCCAATCGCTTCCTTCGCCTGACGCCTAGGCCCCTTGTCGGCTACTTGGGCTCACTCGCTCCGTGCTCGTTGGGTGTGTTTGCTCCCGCGCTACCCCAAGCCGGAATCGCCTAGTTCACGCTCTCTTCGCTTCCTGCAAGACGTTTCCGCCGTCCACCACAACCACCTGCCCCGTGATGTAGGACGCTTCCGGCGAAGCCAGGAAAGCAACCGCTGCGGCAACTTCCTGCGGCCTCCCAGCCCGGCCCACCGGCGTAAACCTCGCCGCTTCCACTTCATCCGGTAGCGAAGATTCTGTGGCGATCCATCCGGGCGCAACACCGTTCACAGTGATGCCATATAACCCATTTTCGATTGCGGCAGCGCGCATCATGCCATCCATTGCTCCCTTTGCCGCGCCATAGGCGCCGGATCCGGCGTTGCTCACTCGTGGCCCTGTCACCGACGAAACATTCACGATACGGCCATACTTCCGTTGCTTCATCAAGGGCAATACCTCGCGGGTCATCAGGAACGCAGTGTGCAGTGTCATAGCGATCTGCTGCTGCCACTCGGCAAACGTCAATTCGTCCAACAAGCCACTTCCGGGTTGTCTGCCTTCCCGTGCCATCCCCGCATTGTTCACAAGTATGTCGATCTGCCCCGCGCTTTTGTGCACAGAGGCAACCAACTCTCTCACCTGTTTTTCCACCGTGAGATCTACGACGAAGGAGAAAGCGCGTGCGCCGGCCGGATCGAGTTCCTTGGCGCGCTCATGAATGCGAGGTCCCGTGGCCGTGATGGCAACAGTCGTTCCTTCTTCAAACAATCGCCGGGCAATCGCAAAGCCAATGCCCTGCGCACTTCCCGCGCCCGTCACAATCGCCACTTGTCCAGTTGGCTGAGCCATCGCGCCGGATATCCCGGATGCTCTTTCCTTACTTCTTCATTTCCTTGCTTCGTTACTTCATCCTTCAGGCGTGCGAAATTGCCGTCTGTTTCTTCTCCACAATTTGCGCTAAACCCGCCTCGATCACATCCAGGCCCTCGTCAAACTGATCGTCTGTCACCACCAGGGGCACAAGGATGCGCATGATGTTGTTGTTCGTTCCCGCCGTAATGGTCATCAGCCCATGCTCGTAGCAGAATTTGCCCAACTCCTTGGTCTCCGTATCCGCGGGCTGCTTGCTCGCACGGTCGCGCACCAGTTCGATGGCACACATGCCGCCAAGTCCGCGGACATCCCCGATCAGTTGCCATTTCTTCTGCCAATCGCGTGCACGTGCTTCGAAACGCTTGCCGATTGCCGTGGAACGCGCCAGCAGGCCGTCCTTCTCAATGGTTTCGAGCGCGGCCAGTGCAGCGGCGCAAGAGAGAGGATTGCCGGCAAACGTGCTTCCCAGTCCGCCGGGTTGCGGCGCATCCATGATTTCCGCCCGGCCGGTCACGCCGGCGATGGGCAGCCCGCCGCCAAGCGATTTCGCGGTGGTAATAATATCCGGCTCGACACCATAATGTTCAATGGCAAACATTTTTCCAGTTCGCCCGATTCCCGATTGCACTTCATCCGCGATGAACACAATCCCGTACTTCTTGCAGATTTCCTTCAACGTTGGGAAAAATTCCTTTGGCGGCGCAACGAACCCGCCCTCACCGAGCACCGGTTCGGCAATCACTGCCGCCACCGCGTCAGGTGACACCACTCGCTTGAAGGTATCTTCCAGATGATGCGCGCACGTCACGTCACAGGAGGGATAGGTGAGGTTGTACGAGCAGCGATAGCAATAAGCGTAGGGAATCCGGTAAATATCGGTTGCGAACGGCGCAAAGCCTGCCTTGTACGGATTCGTCTTGCTGGTCAGGGACATGGTCATCCACGTCCGCCCATGAAACGCATCTTCGAAACAAATCACAGCGGGGCGCTTGGTGTACGCTCGCGCGATTTTCACCGCGTTCTCCACGCACTCCGCGCCAGTGTTCACGAAAAATGTCTTTTTCGGCCCGCTGATTGGCGCCAGTGCATTCAATTTTTCCGCCAGCGCGACGTACGACTCGTACGGGGTCACGCCAAAACAGAGATGGAGAAATTTGCTGAGCTGATCGCGCAATGCGGCTTCCACACGCGGCGCGCGGTGGCCGCTATTCAGGCAGCCAATTCCCCCCGCAAAATCGATATAACGGTTCCCGTCCACGTCTTCGATCCAGGCACCTTCGGATTTCGCGGCAAAGATCGGAGAAACGAGATGCGGCCCTCGCGGAATCGCTGCTTCCCGGCGTGCCAGCAGCGATTTTGATTTCGGCCCAGGTACCTCCGTACGCATCTGAATCGTTTTCATGGTTCAAACTTCCTTTTCAAGAATTCAGGGAACACAACAAAATTCGTTTCAGTACCAGCCGATGGGTGACTCATCCAGATTGACGTAAACCTGCTTGGTTTCCAGATACTCCTCGAGCCCCCACGGTCCGAGCTCCCTGCCAAAGCCGGACTGCTTGTAGCCCCCCCAAGGCGCTTCCACATACGTCGGCTGCATGTGATTCACCCAGATAATGCCCGCGCGCATGGACTTCACCACACGAAACGCCTTGAAAATGTCTCGCGTCCACACCGCTCCGGCCAGGCCATACGGCGTATCATTCGCAATCTTGATGGCATCTCCCTCGTTCTCAAACGGAATCACAGACGCCACCGGTCCGAAAATTTCTTCGCGTGAAATGCGCGCGTTATTGTCGACGTCATAAAAAATCGTCGGTTCAACATAATAGCCTTTGTCGAAGGCTTTCGCTCGGCCTCCCCCAATCGCGGTTTTGGCCTCCTTTTTACCGAGTTCGAGGTAGGAGCTCACGCGGTCGTACTGCTCTTTGCTGACCAGTGGCCCCATCTTGGTGTCGCGCTCCAGCGGTGGTCCCAATTTGATGCGCTTGGCCTTTTCCGTCATGGCTTCCACAAACTTCGAATAGATCTTCTTTTCCACCAAGATGCGACTGCCCGCGCTGCACACTTCCCCCTGATTGATGAACACGCCAAACAGCGCGCCATCGACCGCGGCTTCCCAATCGGCGTCGGCAAAGAAAACGTTTGGCGATTTACCGCCCAGCTCTAGCGTGACGCGTTTCAGCGTATCCGCCGCGCCTTTTACGATGATTTTCCCGACGGCCGCGCTTCCTGTGAACGCGATCTTGTCCACGCCCGGATGCGCTACCAGCGCTGCACCGGTCACTTCGCCAACGCCGTTAACAATGTTGACCACGCCCGGCGGCAGCCCCGATTCCTCAAGATAGTTCGCAAACTCCAACGCGGTGAGCGGGGTCTGTTCCGCCGGCTTCAACACGCAGCAACACCCTGCCGCTATCGCTGGCGCCAATTTCCACGCAGCCATCAACAACGGGAAATTCCAGGGAATGATTTGCCCCGCCACGCCCACGGGCTCACGCAACGTGAAGCTCAACGCATTGGCTGGCACCGGCATCACGCTGCCGGTCACCTTGTTGGCCAGCCCGCCGTAATATTCGAAACAGGTGGCCACATCCGAGATGTCGAATTCGGCCTCGACAATCGGCTTTCCGCAATTACGCGCCTCGATTTCCGCCAGCACCGCTGCGTTCTGCCGAACTTTCTCTGCTAGTTTGAAGAGAATTCGCCCACGATCCTGCGCCGTGGTCTGCGGCCATGGACCGGAATCGAATGCGGCACGCGCCGCTTTAACCGCCTTGTCCGTATCCGAAGCATTCGCAGACGCCACGTGCGCAATCACTTCTTCGGTCGAAGGATCGTACACCGGAAACGTCTCATGGGAAGAGCCGCTTACCCACTGACCGTTCACATAATTCTGGTAGCTCTTCACCGTTGATTTTGCTGTGCTGGACATCCTGCGCCTCCCGAACTCAAAACCCTACACTGCCGCCGAATCTGCGGCCAATTTGCGCGCCGCTTTTCGGCCCCCATAGATGTAAAAGAAAAATGCTGCCAGCCCGATAAAGACCAGCGTGCCGCCAATCATCCAGAATTCATACGAGACCAGCGAAGTGATCTGCTGCGCGGGAAAAAACGCGAGTGCAATGCCAAGGATCGTAGTCACCATGCCGCTAAAGCCGGAAAAAATCAGTGTGCTCTTGCCGTAGTGACCACGCACAAACTTCTCGCTGAACGCAATCTTCAGCAGCGCGCCGAATACGTATAAAAACGGGATCAATTGCAGCACGACCGCCAGCGACAGCAATCGCTGGAACGATTCCTGTACCCGGCCTGTCATTACGAAGTTGGCGATCACCAGGATCAGCGACACGCTCGCATGCACAATCAACGCCGCGTACGGTGTTGCGTACTTGGGGTGAATCTTCCCGAGCCACGCGGGCATATAAGAATCCAGGCCCGCCACGAACGGAATTCGCGCCGAGCCACCCAGCCACGCCGAACCAATCCCCGCGATCGACAAACTCAGCAGAAATGCGAAGGGCGCCACGATCCATGAAACACCAACCTGTGCCGCCATGTGGCTTACGGCCTGTACAATTCCCTGCAATACGCTGATGTTGTTCTTGTCCACGGCCACCAGCAACGTCAGCGTAGCGCCAATATAAAGAAAGCCGGACAGCAGGCCTCCCCAGGCCACGGCACCCGGCAAGGTCTTGCGCGGATTTTCAATCTCGTCGCCCATGATGGACGCCAATTCCAACCCCACAAGTCCAAAACAAATCACGCCAAACGAATTCAGCACAAACCGCGGATTCGCGGGAATCTGGAAATCCGACCAGTGGATGTTGGTGCCGAATTTCGCACACACAATCACGCCCAGTCCCATCAGCAAGAACGCAGCAATAAATGTGCCGATGCCGCCCAGATTGTTAATCCATTTGCCTACGCCAAGGCCCATCACGTTTAGCACCACCAAAAGTGTGAGAAGTATGACGGAAGCGATCAGCGCGAATGTTCGGTTGTCCGCCAGCCCCGCATGTCCCGCGCCCAGCACAAATACGGACACGCCCACAAAGTAGAGCATCACCGTCGGAACGTACATCATGTTGTTCGTCCAGTAGCACCACCCGGACAGAAAGCCATGGAAGTCGCCGAACACTTCCTTGGCCCACAAATACACGCCGCCTTCTCCGGGATAGCGATGCGCCAATTCGATGACGGCGATCCCTTGCGGCCAGAAGAAAAGAATCAGTGAAATCAGCCACAGCCAGATGGTGACTCCGCCGTTCGCCGCGATGGAAGGGAGAACATTGAGGTTGAATACCGCCACGACAAAAAGGAGTACGAGGTCGCGGCGCCCAAGCACCCGCTTCAGATGCGGCTGCTCACCAGCGGAAGCGGCGGTAACCGCCATCCCTTTCCTGACCTCGCTGCTCAATCCGGGCTCTCCTTAGTGGCCGGCGGCGCCAACGAACTTCAGCCCGCGTTCTTTCTGCGTCTTCGCCAAGCCCGGCGCGATCTCTTCAAACACCGCCAGATGCTTGTCGATGTCGGCTTCAGTGTGCTGCACGGATATAGTCCACTGCTCGTCCCACCAGTACGGCATCGCCAGCACGCCGCGATTCACCATGGCGAACCAGAATTGCCGCCACAAGTCGACATCGATTTTTGTCCAGTCTCGGTAATTGCCGATTTCCCGCGGATACAACATCAACGCGCCGTTCACGCCGGCTTGAGCCACATAAGCCTCGAGCCCGGCCTTTTTTAGAATCACCCGGTAACCTTCCGCCAGCTTTTTGCCGAGCTTGTCCACGTGCGCGTAGTTTTCGCGCGTAAGCACTTCGCGGAAGACCGCCAGTCCCGCGGCCATCGCGAACCGGTTGGTGTTGTACGTTCCTCCGTGAAAAACCTTGTGCTGAACGATCAGATCCATGACCGCGCGGCTGGCACCAAATGCGGCCAACGGCACGCCACCACCAATCGATTTCGCAAGCGTGATAATGTCCGGCTTCACGCCAAAGTATTCGCTCGCGCCTCCCCAACCCAGTTTCGCTCCGGTCTTCACTTCATCGAATATCAGCAATGAGCCGTTCTTCGTGCAGATTTCGCGCAAACCTTCGAGGAACCCGGGTTGCGGCAGGCAGATGCCCACGTTCATCATGATGGGTTCCAGGATGATCGCAGCAATCTGGCCGGGAAATTGCTTAAAGCGGTTCTCCACGCTCGCCAAATTATTGAAGGTGGCGACCGTGACGTTATCCAGCACCGACTGGATCACGCCGAGTCCACCAGGTACCGAATTTGGCGCTTTGATATCGCCGTAATCCTCTTCCTTCGGCTTCACGCTCACGAGGGCCGTGTCATGCAATCCGTGATAGCAGCCTTCGAAGCGCAGGATTTTGTCCCGCCCTATAGCCGCGCGCGCAAGTCGGCACGCGTGCATGGTCGCTTCTGTGCCGCTTGATCCGAATCGCACCATCTCCACCGGATAGCGCGCACAAATTTCATCAGCAAGTTCCAATTCCATGCCATGCGGCATTCCAAATGTCGCGCCATTCGCCGCCGCCCATTGCACCGCCTTCACCACCGCCGGATGACCGTGTCCGGCCATCAACGTTCCGAAACAGAGGTTATGGTCGATATATTCGTTGCCGTCGATATCCTTGATTTTGCTTCCGTGTCCTTCCGCCACAAATATCGGATAAGGATCGTAGGCACGGTAATTGCTTGCGACTCCCAGCGGGATCCGTTTCTCTGCTTTCTTATGCGCTTCCGCCGACTTCGGCGTGCGCTTCTCGTACAGAGCGATTTCCTTTTGTAAGGATTCGTGCATTTTCAAACTCCATCCAGGTAGGCCTTCCAGTGGTCACCTGTGGCAGGTCTGTTCCCTGCGGTCAGTGTCAGCGAGGAAAACTTCGCGGCTTGTGGGGCAAACTGCCCTTCCAGTTTACGCCTTTCACCCCAATTCCTGGACGCCCCGTCCCGCCGTTTGCCGTTGCGTTCCGTTCCTTATGCGCAAGAATACGCGGCCCTTTTGAGCCGCGCCAACCATGCCCAAAGTCATTCCGACCTTGGAGTCTCGTCAGAAGATCAACTTCAGCGCGAATTGCATCTGTCGTGGCGGTCTCACGAGTAGAGCTTGGCCGAATGTGGCGCCGTCAGAAATATTTCCGTCGGTGCCATAAAGCTGCGTGTGATTGAACAGGTTGTAAATTTCCGTCCGAAATTCCAGATTCAGGCGCTCGGTAAGGCCAAAATTCTTAAATACGCCCATGTCGACGTTGTTGATCGGAGGATTGCAGCAAATGGTTCGTGGGGCGTTACCAATGGTTCCCAATGTAACGGCAGTCGGATCCGTCGGGTCACTTACACTGTCGTTGTTGTCGAACAGCGACGGGTTGAAAACATATCCGCCGTGGCCTCGGGGATTCTGTGTATGAAACGGCCCGGTCAGGTTGGGTTCCCCAATGGCCTCAAAAATGGTCGTCGCGTCTACCAATTCGTTGTCCGCGGAAGACGTGATGCGAATCGGGAATCCCGTCTGCCAGGTATAGATTCCGGAAATCTGCCAGCCGTCCAGAACCCTTCCTTTTATGCCTTCGTACTTCGGTACGGGAAGCTGCCACACACCACTGAGGACGAACCTATGACGTGCGTCGAACAGCGAGGGGCCATAGGTGGAGTGGAAGTTGTTCGGAACCAATGCATTTTCAAAGCTTGAGGCATTGTCCAGAGACTTGCTGTAGGTATACGCTGCCTGGAATTGCAAACCATGCGAGTAATGCTTCTCGAGAAGAACCTGCAAAGAGTTGTAGTTTGATGAAGCTACCGTGTTCTCGCTGAATATCCCTGAGAACACCGGTGTTCCATCGGCGGGGCAATTCGCTCCAGTCAGAGGGTTGCAGTTCGGTGAGGAGTATTGGCGGAGGCCCACGAGCGTAATGCCATTGGGCCCAACCACTGTTCCGGCGGGCAGCGTTTGTGGACCGTTTGGTCCGTAGGGCAAATACAGACCTCCAGCCGGAATGACGGTTCCGGGCGTGACGTAATACGAACTGTCTTCACCAAATTGCGCGCAGCTTGTCGCCTGTCCTCCGACTCCGGTTAGCACTTCGCTCGGATTCGCCGTCGCAATGTTCAGGAGACCCAGGCAGGTGGCAGGATTCGCCGCGTTCAGCTCGTAATTGGCCAGCAGCCGGTGTCCTTGTGATCCCACGTAGCCGATCTGGAAAAGGATATTCGCCGGTAATTCCCTCTTGATGGTCAAATTGTACTGGTCGGAATACTGCATTCGCAGATTTGCCGGAAATTGCCCGTACAGGATAATGGGGCGGAAGGTCGACCAATCAATCGAGGAACCACGGGGTGGGTTCAGAATGCCGTTCGCCGGATTAGGGTAGATGTTGCCGCTCTGGTCTACATACGGCGTTTCAAAAAGCGGATTCGTGATGCTGTTGCTGACGCCAAAAGGTGGCTCGGCGCTGAACTGCTCCAGAACCAACTGCTCGATCGGGTTGTAGAAAAGGCCGTAGCCGGCGCTGATGCTCATTTTGCCGGGGCCTCCGGTAAGCTTGCCTAGGAAACCATCTTTCGCACTCGGACTCCAGTTCATGCCCAGCCGGGGCGCAAATCCCTTGTAGTAGGTATTCGTCAGGCCGGCCGGAACTCCCTTGTCTCCCGGGAAAACCAACCCGGTTGGCTGCACTCCTGTGTTCAGGCAGTTGGGGCTCGCGATTCCGTAATTCTGCTGGAAATTTGCAAAGCTGGCGGCCGAAAGTTGGCAGGGATAAATGGCCGAGTTTTCTCCGGGCCGGAAGGTTTGCACCTTCTGTCCGATGTCCGTCAGCGGAGTATTCATCTCCCACCGCAGGCCGTAGTTGAATGTCAGATTCGGTTTAACCTTCCAACTGTCCTGCGCGAACAAGTAAACGGACGTGCTCCGGACGAGCTCGTGTTGCGCCGAACCCTGGGAGTACGATTGCGGAACTCCCAGCAGAAAATTCGCATATTGGTCAATGTTATTTCCGCTTGCGTCGTTATACGCGACGTCATTCGCAGCACCGGAAGTATATGTGAACGTCCCGTTGACGTTGTAATAGAGCAATTGATTAAACTGCTGGTAGCGAAGATCACCGCCGAACTTTACGCTGTGGTTTCCCATGATCTTGCTGAAATTGTCCGCAAATTGGTAGGTATTCCCTGTCTGGGGTAGCTGGCCTTCGAAGTTGTTCCCTAGCGAGAATCCTCCGTCCAGGGTAATGAAGGGCAAACCCTCCTTTGTCGGACCCAGGTTCGGATGAATACCGAAATCCGGACTGATTCCCAACGGGTTGCTATTGCCATCCACCAAGATTCCCGTGTTTGTTCCCCCGAAACACAAGGCCGAAGTGACATCGCTCCCGCAGGAAGCGGTGATGGCGCTGGTCACGGTTGGCGTATTGAACTTTTGCTGGCCTTCGCGAAAGTATGTGAATCGAAATTCGTTGACCGATGTACTCCCGATCGTCCACGTGTGCGTCGCGTTGATTTGCTGCGTGCGCGTTGCAAAATCCCCCGGGAAGTTCCCAAGGTTAGCGCCGGCAGCTTGAAACTTTGCAAAAGGATCTAAGTTGTTGTCGTTGTCGAAGTAGTAGTACACCGCCAATTTCTGGTCCTTGTTCAGATCGTGATCCACTTTAATGGTGAACTGGTCCGCGAAATCGTGGTTAATCGGTGCATTGACGTAAGTGCCATTCGTATAATTGGATTGCGGAACATATTTACTTATCAGCGCGCTGGCGACGCTATCAAAACATGCCGTCGGAATCATGTTGTTTGGAAAAATGCTGGAATAGGGGACGCCCACGCCCGGCAACACTCCGCCTTCGTTCGTAATCGCGGTAGCGCAACCGGGGCGGGTGTCCAGGATATTCGCGAATGTGTTGGTCCCGATAACTCCACTAAACGCCGGAGCAGGCGTCTGCCCATCTCTTTCTAGCGAAAAATTGCCGGTGCGCTCTGCGGTCGTGGGAACAGGCACGGGCTGCGAGGAAACACCCTGCTGAATCCTTCGGCCTTCATAGGAGGCAAAGAAAAACGTCTTGTCCTTCTTGATCGGGCCGCCCAGCGTACCGCCGAACTGATTCTGGTTGAAGGCCGGCTTGATGATGTCGTAAAAACCCTTGGAGTTCAGCGCTTCGTTCCGGAAAAACTCAAAAGCATCGCCATGCCAATCGTTCGTCCCGGACTTGGTCACAACGTTGACCACCGCTCCCGAATTCCGGCCATATTCGGCGTCGAAGGAGTTCGTGATCACTCGAAATTCTTCAATGCTATCGGGGGAAGGTTGCACCGCAGGCAAGTTTGCGAAAAGATCGTTTCCATCGCCGCCGTTTACAGAATAGTTGTTCGAACGGCCGCGTCCGCCATTCACGGTTACCACGCCGGGCTTGTCCGACCCGTAGAACAGGCTGTTTCCGATTTGCGATTGGACGCCGGGCTGCAACTGGAGCAGTTGGTAGGTATCACGCGCGTTCAGCGGCAATTCCGTCACGTCGCGGGAATTGACTACCGCGCCCAACTGCGTGGTCGTTGTGTCGATGACCGGCGGTTCCCCTGTCACCTCCACGGTTTCGGTTGATCCTCCAACCTGCAGCGTAATATCCACCGTGACGACCGCGTTCAGGTCGACAACAATGTCTTTACGCACAAATTTCTTGAAACCTGCCTGGTTGACGTCGACTACGTACGTACCTACCGGCACTTCGAGAAAAAGGTATTCCCCCGTGCCTCCCGTGGTCGCCTGGCGAGTGATATTGGTGGCCACATTCACGAGCGTGACCGTCACGCCAGCCACCGCTCCGCCGCTCGGATCCGTTATCGTTCCGCGGACGCGTCCCGCCGTGCTCTGGCCACTGGCAAAAGGAGAAGCAAGAAGGGCTAAAACTCCGAAAATTGCTGTCAGAAGAACGCTGCAGCGACACACTGACCGTAACTTCAGGCGAAATGTTCCATTCATTTCAATCACCCCTGTTCCCTGAGAATCGATTCCCCGATAACGATTCTTCGTGGTTGTACCGGAACTTGAACCTTACTATAATCCAGCAAACTTAGAGAAAGCCGGGACCCGTGTCAAGCAGAAAGAATTACTCTTCCGCATCGGATTCTTTGCCGGGCCAGCGCCTCCTCCGGATCTCGGAAGTCGCTCGCCGTCTCGGCATTTCTTCCTCTGCTCTGCGCGCTTGGGAAGCGCTGGGGCTTGTCAATCCCCACCGTACCGCGAGCCGCTACCGAATGTACGCGGAACCGGACGTCCGTCTTCTCCAGCGCGCGCTCTTCCTTCGCCGCGCCCGCGGCCTGAATCCTGCCGCGATTGTACACGTTTTGAAGAAACAGGGAATCGTTACGGCGCCTGCCGACGCCCGCCAGTCTCCCGGCCAACGTTTTCGCCGTTTGCGTGTGAAACGCGGCCTTTCTCTCGCTCAAGTTGCACGTGCCACTAGAGTTTCTGTCGGTTTTCTCAGCGCGCTCGAACGTGGCCAGATGCGCTCCTCGGTCGCTACCCTACAGCGCATCGCGCGTTTCTACCAAACGAATATCCTTTCCATGTTTGAAACGAATGGGGACGCTCAGCCCCTCGTCCGTGCCTCGCAACGCAAAGTTCTCGAACCCAGTCCGAAAGTACGCATGGAGCTTCTCGCTTGGGGCAACACCGCCATGGAGCCGCACCTGTTTCGCGTCAAGTCTGGGGGAAGCAGTGGCGAATCCTACACTCACGAGGGCGAGGAATTTCTTCACGTCTTGCGCGGGGAATTTGAGATCTGGCTGCACAATCAAGGTCATTACCGGCTGAAGTGCGGCGACAGCCTGTATTTCGAAAGCTCTACCCCGCATCGCTGGAGAAACCCGGGGCGATCGGAAGCCTGGATTTTGTGGGTCAATACGCCGCCGACGTTCTGACCAATCTTTTTGATTGCGGTTGCCGGAGTTTCGGCGCCGCCTGGAAAGGTTCGCGTGCGATTCCGTATTCCCTGTGCCGCAGTTCCGCTGGCCTGGGCGCTTCTCCTTAGCGCCACAGCCGCACATGCGCAGCAGTCCGCCCGCGTCGCTCCCGCGGATATCCTTATTGTTCACGCCAAGATCTACACTGTTGATGAAAAAAAACCGTGGGCACAAAGCTTGGCCATCCGCAAAGGAAAAATCATCGCCGTCGGCACCGACGAACAGGTCGGCCGATTTCGGGGCATCGGCTCAAAAATGATTGATGCCGGCGGTAGGCTTGTGCTCCCTGGCTTCACCGACTGCCATATTCACCTGCTCGATGGCGGATTGAGTCTCACGCGAGCGAACCTGGAAGGGGCAAAAGATGTCGCGGACATCCAGAACCGTCTCCGCGCCTACGCAGCCCAGCACCCGGCCGACAAATGGATTCTCGGGCACGGGTGGAACTACGCCATGTTCGCGCCCGAAACTCTGCCCAACAAGAAATATCTTGATGAATTATTTTCTGACCGTCCCGTCTACCTGGAAGGCTACGACGGCCACACTTCCTGGGCTAATTCCAAAGCCTTAGCCCTCGCTGGCATCGCCAGGTCCACTCCCAATCCTCTCAACGGCGAAATTGTCCGCGATCCCGCAACAGGTGAGGCTACCGGCGCATTGAAAGAATCCGCGGCCGATCTTCTCACCGAGGTTTTGCCAAAGCCCACGGAAGTGGAAAGGCTGACGGCATTGCGTGCTGCGCTCAAGTGGGCCAACCAGAACGGTCTCACGCGCGCCCACAGTGCCGGGGGGGAATTTGAGCAACTCGATCTCCTTCAGGAGTTGCGTGAAGAAAAACAACTCTCCGTCCGCCTCCACATTGCTTACAACGTCAGCCCCCCCGAACTCCGGCCGGAGGATCTGACTGCCATCGAAGCCGCTCGCAAGAAGTTTCACGATGAATGGCTTGATGTGAACAGCGTGAAATTTTTCATGGACGGCGTCGTCGAGTCTCACACCGCCGCGTTCTTCGAACCCTACACCGACAACCCCTCGACAAAAGGTTCTCTCTTCTGGGATCCCGAGAAATACAAGTCGGCGGTCGACGAACTCGACAAGAAAGGCCTGCAACTCTATACCCACGCCAACGGTGACTATGCCGTGCGCACGGCGCTCGACGCCTACGAATTCGCCGAACAGAAGAATCACACCAAGGATCACCGCAACCGCGTCGAGCACATCGAAACCATCACCGCTACCGACATCCCTCGCTTCGGCAAGCTCGGCGTGATTGCCAGCATGCAACCGCTTCATGCCTATCCGGACGAAGACACGCTCGACGTCTGGGCCCGTAACATCGGGCCGGAACGTGCCTCACGCGCCTGGGTTTGGAAAAGCATCGCGCTACACGGCGGCCACTATGCCTTCGGCAGCGATTGGCCCGTCGTCACTCTTAATCCATGGGAAGGCATCCAAACGGCGGTCACGCGCCAGACCCAGGAAGGCAAGCCCGCGGCCGGTTTTGTTCCTTCGCAAAAACTTACCGTGGCCCAAGCCATCGAAGGCTACACCCTAGAAGCGGCCTACGCGGGCCATCTCGAAAAGACGGAAGGCTCCCTGGAAATAGGAAAAGTTGCAGATGTAATTATGGTGGATCGCAACGTCTTCGAAATCGATGCGCATACCATCGATCAGACCAAGGTAGTTCTCACCATCGCCGGAGGCAAAATCGTCTATGAAGCCGACACGCCCTAAATTGTTTCTGCTCCTGGCCTGTACCTTGCTATTCGGCGCTTGCCAGAAAAAACAAGATTCGCTCAGTCTGCTCGTCTGGGAAGGCTATGCCGATCCCTCGTTCATTCGCGCATTCGAAGAAGCGCACAATTGCAAAGTTACCGCGTCTTACATGGGCTCGAGCGACGACCTGGTTGCCAAACTTCGCGGCGGCAGCGCCTCCAATTACGACATCATTTCTCCTTCGAGCGATGTCGCCGCTTCGATCGCCCGAACTGGCCTTGCGGAGCCGCTCGACCTCACGAAAATTCCCTCCTATTCGCAACTTTCTCTGAAACTCCGCGACCTCCCGCTCGTAAAGTCCGACGGCAAGACTTTTGGCGTTCCCTTCATGTGGGGCCCGAATCCTCTTCTTTATGACGCCACTGCTTTTCCACAAGCCCCGGATTCCTGGTCCATTCTCTGGGACCCCAAGTACAAAGGCAAAATCTCCGTTTGGGACGACCTCTCCACCTTATATATGGCTGCGCAGCTTCTCGCCTACAACAAGCCCGACCCCTCGCAGCTCTACAATCTTTCCGACGAGCAACTCGCCGCCGTCAAACAAAAACTCCTCGCCCTCAAGCCAAACATCCGCAAAATCTGGTCCACGGGTGGCGAACTGACTAATCTCTTCCAGAATCACGAGATCATTGCCGCCATGGGCTGGCCGCTGATGACCAATCAGCTCCGCCAAGCCAATTTCCCGATCGGCGAAACCATTCCAAAAGAAAACACCACCGGCTGGATCGATCACCTGATGATCACCAAAGCCAGCCCCAACAAAGACCTGGCCAACGCCTTCCTCGAGTACATGATCCAGGCGCAAACGCAGAAAAAAATCACAGACGTAACGCACTACACTCCCGCAAATCCCTCCGCCGCCCAATTCATGACCGACGCAGAGAAAAAAGGCCTGCACCTCGACGACCCCGACGCCTACATGCAGCGCATCTATTTTTGGCAGGACGTTCCCCGCCGCGCCAAATACATCGAAATTTGGAACGAGGTCAAAGCCGCCCAGTGACCGCCGCGCTTTCCAGTCCGCCTCTTTCCTCCACGCCCGTTGAGACGTTGCTAGAAGTGCGCAACATCGCCAAACGTTTCAGCCTGCGCGAAGTTCTAAGAAATATTTCCCTCCAAATCGCTTCTGGTGAATTCCTCACTCTTCTTGGCGAAAGCGGCTCCGGCAAAACCACGCTTCTTCGCCTCATCGCCGGTTTCGAACAACCGACCTCCGGTGAACTATGGATGAACGGCTCTCGTCTCGATAGGCTTCCTCCCTACAAACGGCGCGTCAACACCGTCTTCCAGAACTACGCGCTTTTCCCTCATCTCTCCGTCGCAGACAATGTTGCCTACGGCCTCCGCGTTACCCGCGCTCCTGCCTCCGAAATTCCGTCTCGCGTCGATGCCGCTCTGCAGATGGTCAAAATGCAGGAGTACTCTGCCGCCCGTCCTTTGCAACTCAGTGGCGGCCAGCAGCAACGTGTTGCGCTCGCCCGCGCGCTCATCAATCGCCCGCAACTCCTGCTGCTCGATGAACCCCTCTCCGCCCTCGACGCCAATCTCCGCAAGCAAATGCAGGGTGAATTAAAATCCCTGCAGCGTGAACTCGGCATCACCTTCCTCTTCGTTACTCACGATCAAGAGGAAGCCATGGCCCTTTCTGATCGCATCGCGCTTCTCAAAGATGGCGCGCTGGAGCAAGTCGCATCTCCTCGCGATATCTACACCCACCCAGCCACCGGCTACACGGCGCAGTTCATTGGTCAGACCAATCTCCTGCGCGCCGGCGTGCGCGAAGGAATCGCCACGTGCGGCAGCTTGCGTTGGCCGACCAGCGCCCCTGATGGCGCTGCACTCTTTTCTCTCCGCCCCGAAGCCATCCAATTGGCATCGGAGGCGGCGCCGTCTCCCAACCCAGTCCGTTTTCGCGCTCGTATCCAGCAACAAGGTTTCTCCGGCTCCGTTGAACAACTCGAGGTCGATTGTGCCGGCCAACTCCTCCGCGTCCGCATTCCTGCGCGCGGCGTTCTCACCGGCGAATATGAATTTCTCTTTGCGCCTGCCGACGCCGTCCCCGTGAGCGACCGAAATGTGTAAAGAGCCCCAAATGATTCTTGTCATCCTGAACCAAGCGAAGGATCTCAACCGCAACTCAACTGAAATCTCAGCTCGAGTCGCAAATTGTAAGTGCGACTACTTCTCACTGAAGACTGACAACTGAATATTTCCATGTACTCGCGCGCCTACAAAACGATTGTCTCCGCCCCTCCACTCCTCTGGGTTAGCCTGTTTCTGCTTCTTCCTTACGCGCTGATGTTCGCCCATAGCTTTTGGCTCGTTCGCGACGGTTTCCTTGTCCACGAATGGAATCTCCAGAATTACGCGAAGCTTTTTCACAATCCCGTGTACGCCGAAGTCTTTTTCCGCACCGCGCGCATTGCCGCCAGTGTTACCGCTCTCGCGCTCCTCCTCGGCTATCCGCTTGCCTACTTCATGTCCTTCCACGCCGGCATCCGCAAAGATCTTCTTTATCAACTTGTGATTGTGCCCCTCTGGGTCAGTTACCTCGTCCGCGGCTACGCCTGGAAAACAATTCTGGGTTCCGACGGCGTCCTCAATGGCTTTCTCCAGTACCTCCACATCACGAAGGAGCCTGTCAGTTTCTTCCTCTACAGCCCCTTCGCTGTTATCCTCACACTCACCCACATCTACACGCCGTTCGTCTTTCTTCCTCTCTACGCCTCGCTCGAACACATCCCTCGCAACCTTATCGAAGCTTCTCACGACCTCGGTGCCAGCCCACGCACCACGTTTTTTCGCGTCATCCTTCCACTTTCGGTACCGGGGCTGCTCGCGGGTGCTACTTTCGCCTTCGTTCTGACCCTCGGGGATTTTCTCGGACCCATGCTCGTCGGTGGCCCGTCCAGCATCATGATCGCCAACATTGTCCAAAGCCTTTTCGGCACTGCATACGACTGGCCGCTGGGCGCTGCGATTGCAGTCTGTATCCTTATCCTGACGGTCTCTCTGCTCTTCCTCACCGAGCGGCTGGAGAAACGCTGGGCCTTCCGATGAACGCGGCAACTTACAAATCCGATCGCGCTCCTCTGCTCGGCGTGTTCTCCCTGCTGGTGTTCGCCTTCCTTTATTTGCCTATCGTTGTGCTCATTGCTTATTCCTTCAATCTAGATGGCGTGGGAGGGTTCCCTCCAAAACATTTCACTCTCCAGTGGTATCGCCAACTTTTCACCGATGGCCCGCTCTGGGACTCCGTCCTCAACAGTCTCCTCGTGGCTCTCGGGGCCGTGGCGCTCTCCCTCACGCTCGGCCTTCTCGCCGCTCTCGCTCTGGACCGCGCCGACTTCCCCGGCAAATCCCTCTTCCGACGCCTCGTGCTTCTCCCACTCGTTCTTCCCGGCATCATTACCGGTCTCTCCTTACTCATGTTCGTAGACCGCGCCGGAATTCGCCTCAGCCTGCTCACCGTCTTTCTCGGCCACGGCACCGCACTTATCTCCGTCGCCGCCACCGAACTTTTTGCCGGACTTCAAAAAATGGATCGCGCTCAGGAAGAGGCTTCTCTCGATCTCGGCGCTACCCCCTGGCAAACCTTCTGGCGCATCACGCTCCCGAATCTCAAACTCTCTCTGGTCGCCTCCGCTTTGCTCATCTTCACTCTTTCTATGGACGAAATCGCCGTCACCTTCTTTCTCTTCGGCCGAGACAATACTCTGCCTCTTGAGATTTGGGCGCGGCTCCGCCGCGGCATCACTCCCGAAATCAACGCCATTTCCACCTTAATTTTTGTGGTTTCCGTCATCTTGATTTTGATCTGGTACCAGATTCGCACCCGCACCATTGGCAAAGAGGCTCGTGAACTCTTGGAGCGCCCATAGGAGGATCTATTCGCATGTCTCATACGCGTCGTGATTTCATCAAATATGTCGTCGCCGGTTCCGTGGCCTCCGGCTGCCCTATCGATAAAGCTCTCTTTGCCGAACCTGAAGGCAACGTCCCTTCCGCTGCTGTCGAGGGCGATCATTTCGCTGTCTGCCATCAGGTTCGCGATGGCTATTCCTTTCCCAAGCCCGAGGCCACGCGCAAAGTTGATATCGCCATCGTGGGCGGCGGTATGGCCGGTCTCTCCGCCGCCTATTTCCTGCGTGGCAAAGACTGGCTTCTCCTCGAAAAGGAAGACCACTTTGGAGGAAACGCGTATCAGGAAGAATTTTCAGGCCAACCCTATTCAACCGCCGCCGCATACGATTTTCGAGACAGCTACAGCGATCAGCTCGCCAAGGAGATCGGCCTCCATCTTCTTCCCATCGATATGCCTGATCCCACCATCGACAATGGCGTTTATACGCCAGACACCTGGCGCGGCGGCTTGAGGCAGCTTCCTTATTCCAAAGAAACCCTCGCCAGCTTCAAGAAATTCACCGAAGAAATTCTCAAAATGGACCCACACAAAGACATGCTGGAGTTGGATTCCAAACCTTTCACCGAAATTACCCGTGCGTACGCCCCGGAACTCACCAAGTGGTGGGATGCTTACGGCCCTTCGAACTGGGGCGCCCTCACGCAAGACACCACCGCCTTCATCGGTGTAGTCGACGCGCAATATCTCATCAAAGGGGAAGACAGTACACGCGTAATTTTGCCCGGCGGGTTGGGAAGCATCAGTCATAAGCTGGTCGAGGTAATGAAGCCGAAGTACGGCGAACGCATGCTCGGCGGCGCCACGGTGGTTTCCGTGGTTCCCAATGCCGATGAAGTGCGCGTTACCTATGTGTACGAAGACAAGCTCATCACCATTGCGGCAAAAGTGGTCATCATGTGTTCGCCAAAGTTCATCACTTCGCGGATCGTCGCCGGTCTACCCACCGACCAAAAGCAGGCTATGCGCCGCATACGCTACGCTCCGGTTCCCATGATCAACATGATTTTCGACAAGCCAGTCTATCGCAAGGGTTACGACAATTGGTGCCCTGGCAATTCCTTCACCGATTTCATCGTCGCGGATTGGACCATTCGCAATCAGCCCGGCTACAAGCCCAAATATGAAATCCTCACTTTCTACTCCACCCTCCGAGAAACAGAGCGCTCCCTCCTTCTCGAGGAAGCGGATTGCAAGGAATTTGCTGGAACGGTTCTGAAAGACTTCCAGAAATTGCTGCCTGAATTTAATGTTGATCCCATCGAGATGCACCTCTACCGGCGTGGTCACGCCATGATGATGGCGGTTCCGGGCCAATACACGAAGAATCGCATGATCGCGTCGCGCCCGATGGATCGCATCTTCTTCGGCAACTCCGATTCAGGCGGCCCGGAATCGCTTTCGACCGAAGCGGTGCGCATCTCCCACGCCGCCGTGGAATGGGCAAACCTCGTTCTGGCTGGAAAACCCGGCGCCGCCGATCTGGCCCACAAAGCCCTTACCGAATTCACCTTCTAACGGCCCAGCCGATTCTCGCATCTTTACCCAAAGGCAGGATTTCTGTTGCTAAACGCGTTACATTCTTTCTTTCTGAAAATCTCAAGGCCTTCCATTCTGGTGGCGGTCACCTCTATCACCTTCGTTTTCTTCTGGCTTATCCGTTTTCATGGCGTGCCGGGCGTTCCCTCGATTGACAAACCACTGCGAATTGGACTTCCAGACATGATGTTCACATATGCTCCCTCTACCATTTTTGTGAAACTCACCCGTTTCGGAGCCGATGGCCGCTCTGCCTATCGCATTTTCCTCGAAAGAGTTGATTTTCTTTTTCCCGCCGTCTATGGTTTCTTCTTTGTGATGACCACCACTTTGGGCCTTGCACGCCTGTTCCCGAATCGGCCGACTCTCCAGAAACTCAGCTTGCTCCCCTTGGGCGCAAGCTTCTTTGACTTCGCGGAGAACGTCTGTTTTCTTGTCCTCCTAAAGAGTTATCCGCGGGAGCTGCCGAACACGGAAAAGCTCGCAAACGCATTCACTCTCGTAAAATGGGGCTTTGCGGCGGTCAGCGTGTTGCTACTGTGCGTGTCGATTCTTGGATTGCTTGTGCGGAACCTACGCAAACTAGCTTTTGCCCAACTAGGATTGGTCATTTAGAGTAAGAAAACGGGCGTGTTACCTCGTGGGTCGGGGGCCAATGGGTTAGAATGAGATTGCATCCGTACAGTGAGGTTCCTCATGTTACGTGCCGCTGCCCTCGTCTGCATAGCCACCCTGTTTTCTGGCATCATCTCCGCTCGACTACCGCAGCGCCCCAAAATCAACGGCGTCGCCTTCGTTCGCATCAAAGCCAGCGATTTTCAGAAATCTTCGGAAACCTATACCAAGATCCTGGGTCTCCGCACTGGCACAAACGGCTGTATCGGCGTCAAGAATCCGTGTTTCGTCGTCAACGCTTCCCAGCATATCGAACTCGTTCAGGCTCAAGTGGGCGATTCTGGTTCTTGGCTCGACCAGGTCGCCTTCCAGACGAGCAGCGCTCGCCAGATGCGCGAATATCTGCTCGCACAACACGTCCCGGTCTCCGAAATGAAAATTACGCCACACGGCATACCTTTCATCGAAACGCAGGATCCCGAGGGCAATCGCCTCGCCTTCATTCAGACCATTTCCGAAATCTCGGTAACTCGCATCCCTCCCACCCAAGTCAGCTCCCGCCTGTTTCACGCCGGCTTTGTCGTCAAGGATCTCAACTCCATGAAGCATTTTTACCTTGACGTCCTCGGCTTCCGGCTCTATTGGAAAGGCGGCTTCAAGGATCGTCTGCCTGGCACTCCAGAAAAGGATTCAGACATCGACTGGTTCGAAATCCAAGTGCCCGACGGCTCGGATTGGATCGAGTTCATGCTGAATATTCCCGCCAACGCCGATCATCAGGAACTGGGCGTGCAAAATCACTTTTGTCTCGGCGTCCCCAACATGCAAAATGCCCTCGACCAGCTTCGCAAGAACGGGCTGGCTCCGGATTCCAAGTTTGCCGATGAAAAATCCGAAATAGGCCGCGACGGCAAATGGCAATTCGATATTTTCGATCCCGATCTCACTCGTATTGAATTGATGGAACCGACCCCAACCAAAGCGCCGTGCTGCAATTCATACACTGCACCGCACGCAAAACTATGAATGGACCGTTCTTTTCTTAGGAAGTTTCCACCCGCGTGATCTGCCGCAAACTTGCCATGTTTTTCTTTTTGTCTGCGGTTTCCCTTGCCTCGTTGCTCCCCCCTTCTCTCAGCAGAAGTCGGTTACTTTTCGCAACCTCAATACTTCGGCACAGACGCATCCACCTCATCCGACCACGCCAGAATTCCACCCTTCAGATTATGGATCTTCCGGAACCCGGCCTTGCGCAGAAAATCAATCGCCTCCGCCGAGCGCTTTCCGCTCCGGCAATGCGCGACGATTTCCCGCGACGAATCGAGTTCGTGCACCCTTCGCGGCAATTCGCCCAGCGGAATCAGGTGCCCGCGAATGTTGCAAATCTGGTATTCGTGCGGCTCGCGCACATCCAGAATAAATAGGTCGTCGCCTCTATCCAGTCGCGCTTTCAATTCTCGCGGCATAATCTCGGGCACCTGCAGGTCTGGCGCGGGCGCTTCTTCTCCACGCACACCGCAAAATTCGTAATAGTCGATCAGCTTGTGAATCGTGCGATGTTCCCCGCACATCGGGCACTTCGGATTTTTTCGCAGCTTGAACTCGCGGAATCCCATTTCTAGGGCGTCAAACACCAGCAACCGCCCCTTCAGGCTTCGTCCGCTGCCCAGAATCAGCTTGATCGTTTCCATTGCCTGAATCGAGCCTACGATTCCCGGCAGCACGCCAAGCACTCCACCTTCCGCGCACGACGGCACCAATCCCGGCGGAGGCGGCTCGGGATACAAGCACCGGTAGCACGGCCCATCCGGCATCCCGAAAATCGTAGCCTGCCCCTCGAACCGGAAAATCGAGCCATACACGTTGGGCTTGCCCAACAGCACGCAAGCGTCATTCACCAGATAGCGCGTCGGGAAATTGTCCGTGCCGTCCACAATGATGTCGAAATCCTTAAACAGCTCCAGCGCATTGTCGCTCGTTAGCTTCGTCTCAAACGCCTTCACCTCAATATCCGGATTTAGATTGGACAGCCTCGCTCGCGCCGCTTCGCTCTTTGCTTTGCCGACATCGCTCGTGCCAAACGTTACTTGCCGCTGCAGGTTTGTGAAGTCCACTACATCGAAATCCACGAGTCCCAGTTTTCCTACGCCCGCTGCGGCCAAATACAATCCTAGCGGCGCGCCCAGTCCGCCAGTGCCAATCAGCAACACTTTCGCTCGCTTCAATTTCAACTGTCCGTCCATCCCAACTTCCGGCATGATCAGGTGTCGGCTGTAGCGCAGAATCTCTTCGTTCGTCAGCTTCTCAGCCGATGTTCCCCCCGCAATCGACGGAATAATGTTGATCGTGTCGCCGTCTTTCGTGGGCGTATTCCCGTGCGCCAGGTAGCGGATATCTTCCCCGTTCAAATACACATTCACGAAACTTCTCAGTTTCCCCTTGTCGGTGAACAGGTGCCGCTTCAGCCCGCCGAATTCATCCGTCAAATGGTTCAGTGCCTCAGACACAGTCGCCGCGGTAACCTCCGCTGCCGCCTTGCCCGCCGCATGCAGCCGCAACGGCGTCGGTATCATCACTTTCACGCTCATACGTTTTCCCTCTCGCTGTTGTTCAAATTCAATCCCGCGTGCCCGCTTCCGCACGAATCTCAATCGTCTCTTCCAGATAATGTTCCCGGTCGTCCTGTAATCGCCAGGAAGTCATCTCCTGCGCCACTCTATTCCTGACACTCACAATGATGTAGCTGTACCACGGCCACGCATGGTCCCGGTCATACTCACTCGGTCTCGCCGGATGATCCGGGTGCGAGTGGTACCAGCCAATCACGACCAGTCCGCGCGCCGTCGCTGCTTTCTCCGCATCGATCACATCTCTCGGGCTAACCGAAAAGCGATTTCGTGGGGAATCCTCGCTCCGGTTCACCAGTGGGAAAAGCCCCACAATCTCTCGAGGCTTTCCATCGCCGGCGTTACCGCTCGAATCTCGCCCAAACAACGCTCCACAGCATTCCTGCGGGTAGGATTCCACGCCATGCGCGCGAATTTTTTCCTGGCATGCGGCACTGAGCCACACTTTGTCCCTGTTTGCCATCTTTACCCTTCATCCCAAAAACGTTCGCTTAAATATTTCACCGCTGAATCGGAAAAGATCGTCACCATCACGGCGCGCTCGTCCACAGGGAGCCTCCGCGCCACCGCAAAGCACCCTCGTAGCGCCGCCGCCGAGCTCGGACTCACCAGCAATCCCTCTTCGCGTGCCAAGCGTTTCACCATGGCGTATGCCTCTTCGGTCCCCACTGCCACGTTTTCATCCGCCAGCGTATCGTCGTAAATCGCTGGTCGCAGCGCTGTGGGCATATGTTTCCAGCCTTCCAGTCCATGAAACGAAGAGTCTGGCTGCAAGCTGATGCACCGGATCTTTTCGTTGAATTTTCGCAGCCGCCGCGTCGTGCCCACAAACGTCCCGCTCGTCCCTAGTCCCGCCACAAAGTGCGTCAGCCTTCCGCCTGTCTGTTCCCAGATCTCCGCGGCAGTCGTCCGGTAGTGCGCCTGCCAGTTCGCGGGATTACTGTATTGATCAGGATAAAAATACGCATGGGGGGCTTCCCCCACGATTTCGTGGACGCGCCGGATGGCCCCGTCGGTTCCCTCCTCGCCCGGCGTCATCACCAACTCCGCGCCGTAGGCCTGCAAAATCCTCTTACGCTCGTGCGACGCACTTTCCGGTAAGCACAACTTCACCCCAAATCCCATTGCCGCACCGATCATCGCGTACGCAATTCCTGTGTTCCCACTGGTTGCATCGATGATCGTTTTGCCGCGTTCCAGCAGCCCGCTCGACTGCCCCGCCTGGATCATGCCCAATGCCGGACGGTCCTTCACAGATCCGCCTGGATTGAACCATTCGGCTTTCGCATAAAACTCTATGTTTGGAAATTCGCGACCGATGTTACGGAGGTGAAGTAAGGGGGTATTGCCAATGTGATCCAGCAGTGACTGGTCCGCAGCCGTAGTTCGACTTCGACCCAACCGATGGGTTGAAGGAGCCACCGATTCGAAATGCCTGTTCGACGCCACCTTGATTCTCTCCAGCAACTTCCCACGATTGCCTAGCGTGTGCACTTCCTTCCACGACACAACAGCGCACCATGCAATTAGATGCACCGGTACATCGGTACGCTATTTCGCTACAAACCCAATTGGCCATCGCTATTTCGCGCAAAATACCCTCGCCGACTGCGCAAGCCCAGATTGTGACACAATGGCCCAGTCTGCCGTAAGGCTTCCTTCTCTGCTCCCCACCGCCTCTCTCTCCTCCATAACCATTTCGGCGGGCCCACTTTGTGCACTCAAATAAGTTCTGTCATGTATCGGAAGATTGCGTCCTATGACGTTCGCTCGTTCTGCTAGCTTGTTGGCCCACGGCGATAACCCCTTCGCAAACCTGTCGTCGTAATCTTCCGCAGCACAGGAGTTTCCTTATGACTAACCCCTTAGAACCCCTTAGCGCCGCCGAAGTCGCCTCCGCCATTCAACTGCTCAAGAAATTGCCGCCATTCTCGACTTCCACTCGCATTATCAGCATTAGCTTGCGCGAACCTTCCAAGCAGGAAATGCTCTCCCCCTCCTCCCCGTCACCTCTCGACCGCAAAGCACACGCCGTTTGTTTTGACAACGCGCGAAACCGCGCCTTCACCGTGGACCTCAATCTCACTACCTTTGACTGTCTCTCCGTCAAGGACGCACCCGAAGGCGCTCAACCCACCATGTCGATCGATGAGCAGGTCGAATGTGAACAAGCCGTGCTGCGCAGCCCCGAATTTCTCGCCGCACTCCGTAAGCATTACGGTGACGTCGATCCATCTCTTGTCATGGTCGACATCTGGAGTGCTGGAAATTACGGTGATGCTGAAGAATCACATCGCCGTCTCGCTCGACCGTTGTGTTTCCTCCGCGCCGACGCCACGGACAATGGTTACGCCCGGCCCATCGAAGGCATTCGTCCGGTCGTCGATCTCAATCTCATGCAGGTGATTCGCGTTGAGGAATTCGATGTCTGGCCGCTTCCTTCGCTCGAAGCCAACTATTCCGCCTCACGCGTAAGAGAAAAAAGGCAAGGCATCAAACCTCTTGCGATCGAGCAACCCGAAGGCCCCAGTTTCACGCTCGACGGCCATCAGCTTTGCTGGCAAAACTGGAGTTTCATTATCGGTTTCAACGCCCGCGAAGGTTTGACTCTCCACGACGTGCGCTACAACGATCGCGGCCGCGTGCGCCCCATTCTTTTCCGTGCTTCGCTCACCGAAATGGTCGTGCCTTACGGCGATCCTCGCCCCACGCAAGCCCGCAAGAACGCCTTCGACGTCGGCGAATATGGCATGGGTATGTGTGCCAACAGCCTGCAGCTCGGTTGCGATTGTCTTGGCTATATTGCCTATCTCGACGCACATCTCTGCGACAGTCGCGGCAACCCGCTTACCATTCCCAACGCCATCTGCATCCACGAGGAGGATTTCGGCATCCTCTGGAAGCACACCGATCGCCGTCTCCCCGATGCACCGGAAGTCCGTCGCTCCCGCCGTCTGGTGGTCTCTTCCATTTCTACTGTCGAAAATTATGAATATGGTTTTTTCTGGTACTTCTATCAGGACGGTAACATCGAATTTCAAATTAAGCTCACCGGCATTCTTTCGCTCGGCACCGCCCGCAAAGACGAATCCTTGCCATTCGGCACGATTATCGCCCCCCTACTCTACGCCCCCAACCACCAGCACTTCTTTAATGTCCGTCTCGATTTCAATCTCGATGGCCCGCGCAACACCGTGCAGCAGATTGATGTCGTGGCTGATCCTGCCGGCTACGACAATCCCTTCCACAATGCCTTCGGTGCACACGTCCTCGAACTTTCCTCTGAGAAGAAGGCCAGGGCGCAGCTCAATCTTGAAACCATGCGCACCTGGAAAATCGTCAATCCCTCTTCCAAAAACGCCGTTGGCCAGCCCGTCGGCTACAAATTCTTTCCCGGTGATAACGCCGTCCCCCTGGCCTCAAGAAATGCTTGGTGGCGTAAGCGTGCCGGTTTCGTCAATCATCACGTCTGGGTAACGCCCTATGCGGAAGACGAAAAATACGCGGCGGGCGATTTTCCCAACCAGAGCGCGGGCGGCGAGGGACTCGTGCGTTGGACCGAGCAGGATCGGCCAATCGCCAATGAAGACGTGGTCTTCTGGTACACCTTCGGCCATACGCACATCCCCCGCCCCGAGGATTATCCGGTCATGCCCGCTGCCTATATCGGTTTCCTGCTTAAACCTAACGGCTTCTTTGACGCCAATCCTGCCAACGATCTCCCGGTCTCCCCCAAAGTTGCCAATCAATGTTGTGCGCATTCTGCGAAGGTCGCCGTATGAGCCTCAATCACAAACCTAGCTTGGCCTCCTGCCACGCCTCGTGGGGCGCCGGCACGGCCATCTCCTTGCTTCTCCCCAAATGTCCTCTGTGCATCATGGTACTGAGCGGCCCGCTCTTCGCCGGGCCGCTTTTCACCCGATGGCTGGTCAATTGGTTTGTTGCCGTGCTTGCCACGAGCACCTTTGCCTTTGGCATTTGGAAGCTCAGTCACACCTTCGATCTGCCCTACCCCAAATTTCTCCGCAAACCAGTTCTGATTGCCATTGCCGTTGTGCTGGGATTCCTCTGTCTGTGGAATTGGAAGCTCCGCCTGGCCCTCTGGCTGTGCGCTGTTTGCGCCTTCCTTGTTCTCCTGTGCACTCGCCGCTCCCAAGTTCTTTCGGCCGTCGCTTGCCAAAGCACGGAGGCACCGCACGATTCCATTGCGCACTTGACGACGAGAAATCTGGCGCCGAAATCTCTCTAGCACTGTCCTCGCGACACGGATGTGCTCCTCGTTTTTGCTTGTCTCCCCCGTGCACTCCCTCGTTCGCTCAACGCAGAATTTGCTCAATACGCTCGCGCCGAGGCAGAGGTACAATCCCTGCTGCTCTTCGGAGCGATACCATCCCAGCATGCGAGGTTTCCGTGAAATCATTTTTCCTGCGCGCCCTTCTCGCCGCTCTCCTCCTTCCTTGCTCTCACGCCTATGCCGCCGATACTCCCGTCGACGCCGCCAAAATCGATCAGCTCATCTCTCAGTACTCCGCCTGCTGCGCGTTTACAGGCACAGTTCTGGTCTCTGACCATGACCACATTATTTTCGAGAAGGGTTACGGCATGGCCAACCGCGAGTGGAACATTCCTAACACTCCCGACGTGAAATTCCGCCTTGGCTCCATCACCAAGCAGTTCACTTCCATGCTCATCATGCAGCAAGTGGCCAAGGGCACCATCAAACTCGATGGCCACCTCTCCGACTATCTCCCTTACTACCGCAAGGACACCGGCTCGAAGGTCACCATCAGCCAATTACTCAGCCACAGCTCTGGAATTCCCAGTTATACCGACGATCCCAAATTTTTCGCGGATGTTTCCCGCAACTATTACGCCGTCGACGATTTCGTGAAGAAATTCTGCAGCGGCGATTTGCAGTTCGAGCCCGGCACGAAGTTCCACTACGACAACTCGGGATTTTTCCTTCTCGGCGCGATTCTCGAGCGTGTCACGGGAAAAACCTACGAATTGCTCTTGAAGGAGAGCATCCTCGTTCCTCTCGGCATGAAGGACTCTGGCTACGATCACTATGCCGATATCCTTCCGAAACGCGCATCGGGCTATCAACAGGAGTTGGCCGGAGTCGTGAATGCTCCGTACCTCGATATGGGCTTGCCTTATGCAGCGGGTTCTCTCTATTCCACAGTGGAAGACCTTTATAAGTGGGACCAGGCTCTTTACACCGACAAGCTGATTTCCGAGGATCTCAAACAAAAACTTTTCACTCCGAATCTGGAAAACTACGGATACGGGTGGGACATTCGCACTGTCCCCGCGGGCGAACCTGGCGCCGGTCAAACCGTGATCTCCCACGGCGGCGGCATCAACGGTTTCAATACTCTCGAACAGCGCTTCGTCGGCGATCACGACCTCATCGTCATTTTCAACAACACGCCCGGCGCCAATCTCGGGGAAATGGCCAAAGGCGTTCGCGCCATCCTTTACGGCCAGGAACCGGCTGCGCCCAAACGCTCCTTGGTCCAGGACCTCGGCGAAACCGTTGTGAATCGCGGCGCTGGTGCTGCCGTCGCTCAGTATCACGACCTCAAACGCGCCAAGCCCAACGAGTATGATTTCGACGAACGCGCCCTCAATCAGCTCGGCTACATGCTTCTTGAGAAGAATCGCAATGCGGATGCCATCGCCATCTTCAAACTCAATGCCGAGGAATATCCCAAGTCAGGCAATGCCTATGACAGTTTGGCCGAAGCCTACGCCAAGGACGAGCAAAAGCAACTGGCCATCGCCAACTATCGCAAATCCCTCGAGCTCGATCCCAAAAATCAAAATGCTGCAGACAAACTGAAGGAGCTCGAACAAAAGTAATCCGAGAGGTTGTCACGGCATCGATTCTTACTCCACCCATGGGGATAACCTTGCCGGTTTCTAGTGGGTATCACGGTTTGGCCTTCGCTCCACTCCCTCCAATCATGGGCGCGACTCCGGCGGTTGCCTCCTTCGGGAGTGGCTGCACACGGTAACCCAAGCAGGACTTTGCAGTTTGCCTGTCTTCGAAGCTGCCCCGGTCGCCAGTTCCCTTGCTGGGATCTCCGCAACCTATTGCTTGTGTAACCCCCAAGGATGCTCACGACGCCGGTGGTATCGAAATCCCCAAGAACCGCCTGCGGGCGCTCCCTTGGAAGCGTCTGTGCGTCACCTGCGCCGGCGGGGCGGTCAGTCCAAGCGAGCCGGAAGTTCGCGAATCTGTGCCAGAGCCCAACGGGCCAAGTCGCGCCAAGATTCTCGATTTCCAAGTGTCGCGCTGAGGTTCCTCCGCCGCGCCCATGCAGCAGATGCTCTCTTGCCCAAGCAATTTGTGACTCCCCTAAGTTTCTTCCGCCACAATTTTGCTATCGAGCGTTATCCCAAAAACCGTAGCGCCTTCCTCAAGGGTAAGAATTACAACAACTGCGCCGCAATGAGTGCGAAATTTCGTACTAGACCTGCCCCTGGGAAGGCCCTATTTTGCAGGACAACTTCCTCCCTTGGTTCGACTTAGCAGATTGGTTCCCAGCGTGCTCCTTCTGTTCCAGGAGAGGAAAAGGGAGACCAAATCCATGAGCACCGAACTTTCCTTCAAGACCGCAATTTGTACCGAGTATGAAGGTTTGCTCTTCGATTGCCAGAAAGCTTTGGAGGCCTGGCGAAATCGTCAGGATGAGATCAGCGCTTTTGGTTTGCAAAACAGGAAAACCGCCGATGAACTTATCGGCTTGCAAGCGGAGTATGCGCGCTCTTACTCCCGCCTGGAACGTCACGCCCACAATTGCGAGCTATGCAACTTCGTCACGAAAACCGGCGGCGCCAATTACATCGCGGTTTCCGCCTCGGCGGCTCTTGAGAAAAAATCGATGGCCTAACCGCTCCTAGCTCTTTTCACCGCTTTTCCGGGAAGGCCGCCATCTCCCCCCATCGTCCGGTCTTCCCGGTGCGGGGAGAGCCCAGCAAACAGGAACCACGGGCTAGGAATGCAGATTGAGTCACGGAGGATGGTTTGAAATTGCCGATCGAAATTCTCAGTGTGCTGACCTTTCTTTTGGGCTCGCCCCTGTATGTCCAACGCCGACCCGATCCACTCCCAAAGGCCCAGCCCCTCCCCAGTCGAGCGCATCCTGGCCTCCCGAAGTCGGATTCACTTTCGCCGGAGCACTAAGTTCGGACGCAGCCCGACGATTTTAAGGGAACAGGCTCCCGTTTGATCCCGCGATAACCAGCACGGGAAAGTCGGTTGGTTCTTCCCCGGCTCAACGCAAGATGCCTGTGGCATACAACAACACGGCAACAATCACCACAGTGCCCACGATTCCCAATCCTCCGCCTGTTCCCCACCGGGAATAGCCGTAGTATCCGCCTCCACCGCCGAACAACAGCAACAAAACGATAATTAGCAATAACATGAAAATTCTCCTCTTTTCGTGCTTCCCATTTTCTTCCCGTAATCTGCAATGCTTCCCGAGACCCGGGATGCACCTGGATCTGAGACGGGGCCGTCCACGGAAGTCGGGACGGTCCCCTTTGTATCTAACGGCTCCCGACGGCCGTTTCTTCCCAGTAAGGGGCCAAACCATAGTGTTTATAAATACTGGTTCCCCACGTCGAATCCGCCATGTTGGGCCAGTTATTTTTGTCGAACCCCGGAGCCTTCTCCAGTAGCTTCTTGTCGACGTTGAGAACGATGCGCTTTTCCGCCAGATGGAATTGGAACCCGTTCCAGGGAATGGCAAAGTACTTATCTCCCATCCCGAGAAAGCCGCCAAATGAGAGCACCGCGTATGCAATCCGCCCTGCGCCCGCGTCCAGGACCAAGTCTTCGATCTTTCCCAGATCTTCATAATTTGCGTTGACCACCGTGCTCCCGATCACCGTCTTCGCGGGAACGATGTCTTTGTATCTTGCCAATTTCGGCTGTGCCATTGGTTTTCCTTTTTCCGGGAGGATTTGGGCAACTTGCCACCTTTCCCCCACAACCGAGAGGATACAAGAGAGACCGAAGGCGATCTGCTCACAACAGGACACTTTCGAATCTAGTTCGCTGTTCTCAACCAAAAGAAGTCCTCTGTGATCCATTACAGGAGGCCTAATAGCACGCCCCTAAATTCACGGTCTGGGAGTGCACGGGCTTTTGCGCATGAGGAGGGAAGCTAGTCTGCTCCTTCTGAACAAACTAGCTTTGAGTGTGGTGAGATACAGTGAACCTATCAAATGGAGTTCGGCAGGTCTGTGCAAGAGTGAACAGTGCCACCCCCTAACCTCCACTATGATTCTGTTCTCAGCTTTGCGTGACTACAATTACCCGCGGCTCGCGGAAAGTTCGTGGCGACGCTGGATCGAGGCGAGTATTTTTATCTCAGTCGCACCACTCAAAACGGCGGCCACACATCTGTGGCCTAACCTCAACCCTACGGTGTCCACATGAATCTCATCACAAAGCTCAAACGCAAATGGACCAGTTTTTGGCGTGGAATAATTGGAGCTGTAGTCGAGGAAGAGATGAGGATGCGGCGCGTGGATTTTGACAAGCATATCGGAGGCTCTTCGGCTCCTCCCGATCGACCTAGGTAAGAAACTTGCTGTCCTGCACCAATTGGTTGGTATACCCCGCGACCTGGTCGTCCATCCGCTTGATTTCGATGGCCAGTCGAATATTCTCAGGGTTCTTCACAAATCGCTCAAACAGTCTCTTTCGTCGTGCTTTTAGTTCTTCCCGTTTCGCTTCAGATTCCATTTCCGCTTCAGGTCTCTTCTCTAACACGCAGGTGAACTCCCTCGGTATTGGCAAATGGAAGTCTCCTCGCTCGAGTACTTACCGCTTGGATCATGTCAGGTAAGAACTCTCAAAGATGTATCATTCAGAACACTACGAATGCGTTCCCGTCAGTTCAAGGCCTGTGATGTCCTTGTCCGCGTTTCGATAACGCGGAACCGAACCCGTCCAACTGATCGAGCTTGTCCAGAAACACAGGAATCTCTTCATTCCAGATTCTCCAATCATGCTCGCGCGGGGAAATTTCGCGATATTCATACGGAATGTGTCGACTCGCCAGTAGTGTAAGGAAAGCGTGTGTGTCTTCGGCGTTGCCGTCCTCACCACCACACACAAGAAACAGCATGGGCACTTTGTCCACTGGAATCTTCGCCGCCAGTTCAAATGGATCCCGGTCTTTATGCTCTTGCGAGCCGAACGGACCCGCAAGACCCTCACTCTCCTGCCGCTCTTTTCGATCTGCTTCCGTCGCATTTTCTGGCAGGGGAGGTGGCTCGTGGTGCGCCACCCCCAGCGCTCCGCTGAAGCTGCCTATCGCGGCAAACTGATCGTGGTGCTCCAGGCCAAGCAACACTGCGCCAAATCCCCCCATAGACACTCCCGCAATGGCCCGCGCAAACGGCTCCGGAATCGTCCGGAAATGTTCGTCCACGTAAGCAATTACATCTTTCACGATGTAGTCATCGAAGCGCGCTTTCGGATTCGCCACACTATTGACGTACCACCCTCGCGAAGCGTACGGCGTCACGATGATCAAGTTGTGTCGCGCCGCGAACGCAGAAAGATTGGTCCCTCGCGCCCAATCCGTAATGTCCGCGTCGTACCCGTGCAGCAAATACAACGTGGGATAGCGGCTCACCGAACTGTCGTAATCCAGCGGCAGCATCACCAGCATCGTTCGCTCATCGCCGAGTGACGCGCTCGCAAACTTCACGATCTTCACATTCGACGGCAACACTGTTGGCAAGTCCGCGGCGCATGCGGAAATCGCCACAGCACACCAAACCAACAGCAACAATAACGCCATCGCGCTGCGAATCAACCGCCCCATCAATTCGATTTGCACTGGATATTCCTCTTCACTTTGAAAGCGCTTCTCATCGTGCACGCTCGTAGCTACGCGCAGAGGTCGCTAAATGTTCAGTACCGGAATGGGCACCGAGCAGATGATGCCGTAGCCGTGCGCGCGTAAGTTGCCCCCGTAGGGATAACAGCCCAAAACCAGCAAATCTGCGTTCGTCCTCATGGACGCCTGTCTCAAAACCTTGGCGACATCCCCGCTCCCGATAAACACATCGGCCTTGACGCCGGTGTCTTGCTCCAGCTTCGCGATGCGCCGAGAAGCGTCGCGCACCAGAGATTCTTTCCATTGTGCATCGACGTACCACCCGCCTGGTCCCCACAGCTCAACCCCAGCGGTGACGTGTGCGAGGGTAAGGTGCGCTCCAAATTCCGCGGCGATTTGGCTGGCCCAAGACACCGCTTTATCGCTCCGCTCTCCCAGATCGACTGCGCACAACACATTGCGGATCGTAAACACCTTCGCTTGCGATTCTTCCACGTGCGCGCCCGTCCACACGGGACACTCCGTTCTGCGCAACACTTTGGCAGTCACCGATCCCAAAAGAAACTGCTCGAACAGGAACCCGTGCGACGGCATGATGATCAGGTTGACCGTTTGCTCCCCTGCTGTCTGCACGATCGCTGCGGCCGGATCGCCATCACCCAACAAGCTCTGAATATTAAGCCCCTCCAGCTCTGAAGCGAGCGAGAGGTCCGCTTGCTTTTGCGCCTCTTTGAGGATTGCTCCGAGCAAGTCCCACCCAGCCGGTTGGTGGCCCGGATAGGGAACACCGGCGGCGTGGCTCAACACCGTCACAACGTGCAGCATCACGATCTGCGCATGGAAATGCCGCGCCAGCAGGGCTGCCTGGTGAATCACGCCCAACGAAGGATTCGGGTAATCCACGGGCAGAAGGATTTTCCTCATGTTCAGCATGTTCTAAAAGCCCCAAGTCCAAAGGCGCCTCCGCGCTTCTCCCGATGGGAATACGTGCTGGCCGTTTCGGACTCCTGCTTATCGTAAATCGTCTTCTACCGGCTCACAATCATTATGACAACGGCTCTCGCACCTCTCCGCTGCCTTTGCGTTACTTTCTCTTCTGCCGCGCTCCCCACCCCGGCCCTCTGGCACTTGCTTCCTTGCTACAAAGGCGTAGCGTGGTATCAGGCTGGGTAGTGGTTCGTCCGGGTGAATGTAATGGAAGATGAAAAACAGGCAAGACTCGAAGCACGCGCAAGACTCGATATCAAAAACCTCTACGACCGAGGTCAGGTCTCCTCGAAAGACTGTACCGCGGCTTTCCGTCACGTGAAATTTGTCTGGCTCGGCCACCTCACCGATCCCCAGATAGACGAGTTTGTCCGCAAGGAGATTAGCAAGCTGGAGCCCCCAGCAAGCAATCCCACCGAGTAGTCCTCTCTAGAAACCGAGGCTCATGCCGCGGCCTTCTTTGCCAAAAACGGACTTGGGCTGAGGTAGATTCTTAGCGAGCGCTACGAGTTCCGGACAGCCCGAGCCTAGCTCTCCCGCCGAAAAACGTCCTAACAAATCCCTGATGGACTCCTGAGGACTTTTCAGCGTGTTCTCGTCCATTCTCGCAATCGTTCTCTACTTCGCCCCAAGCAGGATCTGTGGATCGTTTTAGCGCCATGCAATACCTGCTGTTCCTGGCCATGGTCACGGTTCTCGTGAAGCCATTCGGCGGGTACATGGAACGCGTTTTTTCGAGGAAACAGACGCTCCTCGATCGATTCTGTATTCCGGTTGAGCGACTGATTTATCGTATGAGTGCGGTCGATCCTGACGAAGAGATGACCGGCAAGGAGTATGCCAGCTGTTTCGTCCTCTTCGGCCTCGTCGGGACACTTTTTCTGTATGGCATTCTCCGGCTGCAGCAGTTTCTTCCCTGGTTCTTCCCCGCCTATCTCACTACCTCGATGTCTCCAGACTTGGCTCTGAATACGGCAATCAGCTTCTCGACGACCACAACCTGGCAGGCCTACTCTGGCGAGAACACCATGAGTTATTTCAGCCAGACGGCGGGGCTCTGCGCACAAAATTTCCTGGCTGGCGCAGCTGGGTTGGCCGTGGGCATCGCTTTTATTCGCGGCCTTGCCCGCCAGCTCTCCGGCACTTTGGGTAACTTTTGGGTCGATTTGACGCGGGCGCTCCTCTGGGTCCTGTTGCCCGGAGCCCTCCTCGGCGCTCTACTGCTTGTCTGGCAAGGCGTTCCGATGAACTTCCGTCCGTACGCGATGGCAACGACCGTCGAGGGTGCCCGGCAAGTCCTACCGCAGGGTCCCGTTGCAGCCCTGGAATTCATCAAGAACCTGGGGACGAATGGCGGCGGCTTCTTTAACGCGAATGGGGCACATCCTTACGAGAACCCCACACCTTTGACAAATTTCTTCGAAATGTTGGCGATTGTGCTGCTGCCGGCTGCATTGACCAACACCTTCGGTCGCATGGTGGGACAGCCTCGGCAAGGATGGCTTTTCTACGGTGTGATGGTGTTTCTCTTCGTCTGTGGCTTGGGTTTCGTCCATGGCACAGAACAGCGGGGAAATTCGCGATTCACGGGTGTCGATTTTCAAAGCAGCCCCTGGCAGTCTGGCGGAAATATGGAGGGCAAGGAGGTTCGATTCGGTATCGGCGGCTCCACGCTTACTGCCGTAGTCACATCCGATACGGCCACGGGTTCCTACAACTCCATGCATGATAGCTACACGCCGCTCGCCGGCATGGCCTTGCTTGTCAATATGCTTCTCGGAGAGATCGTTTTCGGCGGCCTGGGGACCGGCCTTTACAGCATGGTCATGGGCGCGGCAATCGCCGTATTTCTCGCGGGACTCATGGTCGGGCGCACACCGGAGTACCTGGGGAAGAAGATTGGGCCGGCGGAAAACAAGATGATCATGCTATTTGCTTTAGCCGCACCGCTCTTCGTCCTCCCACTCAGCGCCATTGCGGTGAGCACGCCCATGGGACTTTCCGGGCTGACGACCAACAACGGTCCACACGGTTTTACCGAGATTCTGGTTGCCTACACTTCCTGCTTTGCCAACAATGGGCAATCCTTCGCCGGACTCAGCGCGAACACTCCCTTTTACAATCTCACCACCTCCTTGGCGATGATGGCTGGCCGGTTTGCCCTGGCTATTCCTGCTCTTTTGTTTGCCACACTGTTTGCACGGCAGAGGGTGACTCCCTCCTCCTCGGGAACCCTCCCGACTCATTCTTTGACCTTCGGTGTTCTGCTTGCCGCCTGTCTGACAATCATGGCGGCCCTCAGTTACCTCCCCGCCTTGGCTCTCGGTCCCATACTCGAGCGCCTGCTCTTCGGAACCTGATCCGTACCGTTTAGGAGTCCGAGCAGTTCGACCCGCCTTGCGTTCGGTTGCCGAGCCTCAGCGCGCGAAGCGAATCCGGTGGGCTTGCCGTTTGCGAACTCTGCCCTGCGAGGGCAGCTCTTCACTCCCCACTTCGGGAAAGAGCCGGAAGCGGGCCTATCCCCGCATCTCCCGGTACGGCTTTTCTCCGAGACCCTGCGTGGCGATTTGCTTGTCAAATTCTTCGTGCCGGATGCGCATTTCCTCTTCAGCCAGGGAGACGAGAACTCCCTCCCAAAAATAGAGCCATCTATTCTTGAGCTTTTCTACCAGCGGCTCTGCCAGCGTATCGCCCTTGTCCGAGCGCATAACCTTCCCCCTTACTTTCTGGTCTCGGCGAAGTCGCCGGGAGGACTACTTCCTCCCCGGCATAGGATGGAGTCGTGCCCTGCACGAATCCCCAAATTCATCCCGAAGTCTCTTGACCAAGCCCAACCGCAAATTCCGAGGTGAAAGGCGTTGCGCTCCGAGGTTTCCCTCACGCCAGGCAACCCACCCTTTCCCGAAAGAGGGCGTGCCTCGCGGGAAGGCTAGGTTGCGAAAAGGTGGAACGCTAGCCTTATGGAGCAAGGACTATAGGGGGAAGCGTAGGAAAGTGCGGTTAAGAATTGTAAAGAAAGGGCCTGGGCCACCCACGGGCAGTTCCCTGTTTATGGTTGTGCAGAAGGGTCCTGGTATTCGCCCCCCGCCCAGGTTCGCCTACCGTAGTTAAACCCGAGACTTTCCGCAACCCTCGTATTACAAGGGAAACTGCCGCTATCGCCTTTGATGCCGCGAACTTTCAAATTTCACAGAGGAAGCGCCGCGAAGTCCGCAGAAGCGCCAAGAAGCCCTAAAAGTGGCGAAAAACAGTAGCCCGCAGTCGCCAAGATTAAGGGTGAGCCCTTGTCCGCCATGGATGGCTTGCTTGCGGCGACGGCGATCCACCACAACTTAACAATTGTTTTTCGAAACGTCGGCGACTTTACGAACACAGAAGTGCCGGTGGTGAATCCATGGGAACCATGACGATTCCCCCGATACAATATTAGCCTGGACGGTAGCCCGCACTTTTTGAGTGACGCATCTTTACGAAGATGTGGGGGATAAATAAATCTGGCGGAGAGCGGGGGGCTCTTCTATTGCTATCCTAATTTAGCAAATAGCGTAGGGTACTCGCTTGGCAAAGCGGGGGAAGGCGGTTGGTTTCTCCTGGCCCTTTCTACCTGCCCGCTCCTCACATGCGTAGCTGCGGTACAGCGCTTCAGACCTTCTTGGTCTCTGCCGCCACTCCCTTTCCTGTTTCACTTTCCCATTCCTAGCACAAGCGTTCCGTACCATTCTTCTATCTATCCCTTTATTTTCTGTCCATTACGCGTCGTATTGGGAAAAGAGAGGAGGACGGAGGTGCCCTTCCTGTTCACTCAGCACATCGAGGTTTCCTGGTGGGATTCTCCCTCCGCTCGTCCCCCTTTGCACCACACCCTCTTTGCACGACACTCGCCACCGTTTTCCGACCCATGCTACTCTCTTCACCCGAGATTTCGGAGGGGCTATGGCCGAACGGCTGGAAGAGTTTCAGAAGTTTCGTGAGGAGCTGAACGAAGAAATCCTGGACTGCGGGCACCTGGGAATCAAACGCTTCTTTGCCCTCGATCATCAAGCCTACGAACCCGGCGCGTTGGACACTAAGACCAAGGAATTGCTCGGGTTAGTGGCCTCTACCGTGCTCCGTTGCGACGACTGCATCACCTACCATTTGGTCCGCGTCGGCGAGCTCGGATGGTCCCGTGCGGAGGTAGTTGACGCCCTGAACGTTGCCATGGTCGTGGGCGGCTCGATTACCATCCCGCATGTGCGCCGCGCCTTTGCGCGAATGAGAGAGGTCTCCGGCCTGAAACCTGATGTAAAATAACGGACTGGTTCAACCATGAGCACGACACCCACAGTGATCACCGCCGATGAGAATCTCTTCCAACGCGTGAAGGGCATTTGCGGCGCGGGACTATTCCTGCTGATTCAAAGCTCGCCCAAGTTCCTGAAACTGTATCGTAACGAACAATCGTGGACGCTGTTTCGCGTAGCTCTCGGTTGTTTCGGCGCGGCGCTGGTAGTTCTGCCGCTGAGTTTGTGGCACGGCTATTTCACTGCCGTCTTCGGACTCGGCTTTTTTGTACTTTCGATCCTGCTTCCGCCCGCCGAACTGGAATCGACCACCGACCGCAAAGCGCGGGAATTGGGCGCGCAAACAGTAGTGGGCGGCGGGGAATATCAGATGGAAAATGCGGCGGCTCCCGTGCAACTGTTTATTTCGCCTTCGCACACTTGGGCGTTGGGCAAGAACCAGCATGCGCTGGTGGTGATCACAACGGGAGAAATCGCCAAACTGGATGTGCTCCCCCATGGAAATCATTGGCTGCTGATCGTTCGTTGGGGTGAACACAAAGCCGAATTTCTATATAAAGGAATTTTCGCCGAACGCTTTGCCCGCCTCGCCGAAGAATCGCTGCGCCAGGCAAGTCATGCCATCGAAACCCCGCCGATGAAGAGCCGCGCCGCACGCGTTTAGGCGTGTGCGCCACGCGTAGCTAGAAAATGGCTTCCCTCCCCTTCCCGAGCGCTATTTGTGCGAAAATAGAGAGATGGCACGCGGTTGGGAAAGTAAAGACGTCGAATCTCAGGTGCAAGATAGGAAAACTGTGGCAGATAACTCAGGCAGAGGACAAAAAAGCGCGGAGGAGTTGCGCCGGGAATCGGAGCGCCGCGGACTGGCCCTCTCCCGTACGCGGATTGTGAACGATCTGGAGAGCGCGACGAATCCGAATCACCGCAAGTCCCTGGAAGCCGCGCTGGAACATCTTGATAAAAAGATCGCTGAGTTAAGCTGACGTTCTCCTGGGATGACCATAAACGACCGGCGCGAGGGTGACGCCGCTCCCTTACTCTGTAAAGACAACCCCGACTGCGGTAGTTCCCTTCTCCCCACCCGCTTCCAACCGAACCACGTAGCCTCGCAAACGCATCTCCTGCAGCCCATCCGGGCCAGGCGTTTCCATGACGACTTCGAGTTCCGATTGAAGTCGTGGACTGTGTTTGAGAGAGATTAGCGCGCCCTGCAGGGCCAGATCGTGTACGGTGGTTTCTTCCTGGAATCTCCGACCGTCCGAAGTAAGGCCGCTGACAGAGGCACGGAATTGCGTCTCCCGGCGCATCGCCGTGCGTGCTTCCGATAAGTGCGCTTCCACCGGCTGACCCGCTGCACCGAGCGTGATGACCATGCCCTCGCTGGCGGCAAAGACGGAGTCGAAGTGTTCGCGCGCATCACGCAAAAGGCCGTCCACCAGGCGATCGGTGGAATCGGGATCGTGATGGAAAAGGACAAGCGTTTTCGCGCCCACTTCCCGGGCGATGTTCACGCCGTCTTTCCAGGAGGAATGGCCCCAGCCCTTTTTGGTGGCGGCGAGTTGCGACGGAGTGAACTGAGCGTCGTTCACGAAGATGTCCGCGCCGGCTGCGAGTTCGCGTAAACTCCGCTCCAAGACAGGATCGCCGGGTTCGTTGTCCGTAGCGTAGACGAGGGTGCCTGCGGGAGTTTCGATGCGGAATCCGAGGCAGCCCTGGGGATGATTGAGATGACGCGCAGTCACCTTGTTCTCGCCGACGAGAAAGCTTTCGCCACCTTCGAGTTCGCGGAATTTGCGTTTTGCGCTCATGGAGGAGAAATCGACAGGAAAGTAGGGCAATGCCATTTGCGTTTCAAAGACCTGTCGCAAGGAATCCGGGCCAAGGAATTCGGAACGGAAGCTGTAGAACTGAAACTCGTTGTTTTCACCGTAGAGGGGAGCAAAAAAGGGCAAGCCCTGGATGTGGTCCCAATGATAGTGGGTGACGAAGATGTGCGCTTCGGCGGGGCGCACAGAATTCTCGCTCGTCCAACGATTGCCCAACATTCGCAAGCCAGTGCCACAGTCGAGGATGAACTGCGTGCCATCGGGGGCAACAAAATCCAGGCAGGGCGTGTTGCCGCCGAAGCGCCAGGTTGCTGGATCGACTGTAGGCGTAGAGCCGCGAACGCCCCAGAAGGTCAATTTAGCGATAGGAGAGCTCATTTCCGTCGATGCTGCGGTCGAAAACCCCTGTGAAACCATGCGTGAAACAAATGTGGTTCCTTTTCTGATAGTGGCAGCGGCCGCCAGAGCCGTCAATGAAATCAGGGTCGCGTGTTGTCAACCATCCAACAACGGAAGAAGGGGAGGTGCTGCGTGGGAGGAAGTATCGACGTAGAATACGGAGAGATGCACACGCACTCACACGATCACGAACCTGGCCACAGCCGCGGACATGACCACGGGCACAACCACGTTCATGCGGCGATGAAACCAGCCGTATTGGCTTGGGCCATGGCAGCGACGCTGGGGCTCGTGGTGGCCGAGGTATTTGGAGGTTTGCTAGGCCGCTCGGTGGCACTCTTGAATGACGCGGTGCACAACCTTTCCGACGTGCCGGCACTGGGGATTTCCTGGCTGGCCATGCGCTGGGCAGCGCGGCCGGCTGATTCAGAGAAGACCTACGGCTATCATCGCGCGGGAACGTTGGCGGCATTCACAAACGCCGTGCTGTTAATCGTGCTGGCCGTGTGGTTAGGTTATGAAGCCATCGAACGGCTAAGCAATCCCGTGCCCGTTGTCGAGAGCTGGATGATCTGGACGTCGCTGGCAGCGCTTGCGGTGAACGGCGGAATCACGCTGTCTTTGATGCGTGGGCACAAAGACCTGAACCTTCGGAGCATTCTCGTACATAACTTTGGCGATGCGCTCTCGAATATCGCCATCATCATCGGGGCCCTGGTGATGCGCTACACGCACTTGAATTGGATCGACCCTCTTCTAGGTTTGGCGATCGGTCTCCTGGTGCTGTATTCCTCGATCGGAATCTTGCGGGAGTCCGCGCACATTTTATTGGAGGGGCGGCCTCGCGGGACGCGGGTGGAAGAGGTTGCAAAGGCAATTCTCTCGGTGCCGCAGGTGCAGGAAGTGCACGATGTGCACATCTGGTCGCTCGGAGGCGAGCACAACGCGTTGAGTTGTCATGCACGGATCCCGGACATGCATATGGACAAATGCGAAGAGGTAATCGCAGCGATCCGGCAAAAAGTGAAGGAATTTGGAATTGAGCACAGCACCGTGCAACTGGAGCGCGCCGGGCTGCCGGCTACGTCCGGCTACGTGATGCCGGAGCCGATGCGCAAAGCGTGATTGCGGTAGGAAACAGGAAGAAGGAGTTCGCAAACGGACTCAGTTGTTTTTCAGGGGAAGAATCTTATCAAGTGCCTGGAATACGCCCATTTTCCTCAGGATCGCGGAAGATCCACAGAGGAGCGGTGAGGCCCAGCCAGCCTTGAATCTCTCGCAGAAATGGTGGCAGAAAAAGTGGGATACTTCGGCGTGCCCGGGGCAGCCGCGGCGGGAATAGCCCATCTCAAGCCAATGATTTTGTGCCGGCTGGCTATGGTAGCGATAGTAATCGGCAAAGCAGATGCGCTTGGGCTCGATTTCGTAGAACTCGGGGTTGCGGCTCATGCCGCTGCCAGGTTCGATCTCAATCATGCAGGTCTTGAAGCGCATGCGCTTGTACTTTTTCCGTAAGCGCCGCTGGTAGCGGGCCATCCCTTCGAGGTCTTCCCTGGTTTCAAAAGGCAAACCGCAAGTAAAGCAAAGGAGCGAATTGACGCCTTGCACTTCCATCCAATCGAGACAACTTTCGATGGCGTCGTTCGAGTACCGATAGAGACCATTCTTTTTGCGAAGTTTTTCGTTTTGAGTATGGGGACTGAGGGTAATGAACGAACCCCTCCCTTCCAATCCGCGGAAACTATTCAGGAATCGGGGGCTTGGCAGAAAATAGCGCTCGACTTCGATATCCAGAGTGACCTTAAGCCGCTTGAGTTCCTCGAAAATGCTGACGTAGCAATCATCGGCTTGCGCCAATGGGAAGGAATCGAGTGCGAGACAAACTGAGTCAAAACCAAACCGCGCCAAATCTAAGATGGAGGACACGATGGAATCCACCGAACGAAGCGCAACACACTCTCGGCCGCCGATTTGGGCCTGGGCTTCGGAAGAGCCGCCACAGTAGCAACATTCATGTATGCAGCCTCGGCCGATGTAGACCTGATAGCCTCTTTGCTGACCTAAGAGCAAACGTTGAAAGGGTTCGGAAAGTCCAGGAAGATGCAGGTAGCGGGAGAAAGCCTTCACGAAACAGGGGTAATCCTTCATCAGGGTGAAGTCGGTGAAACAGATGCTGTCGAGCATGGCGCTGTCGGCGACATAGCTGGTTGGATTGAGACACACGTTTTCACCGTTCCGATAGGCGAGGTTCGGAATATCCGTGAAATTTTTGTCCGATTCAAAATGCCGGACCAACTGGAGCAAAGGAATCTCCGCGTCGCCGCGAATCAGGAAATCAATAAAAGGAAAGTCCGTGAGGATTTCCTCGGCGAACAGCGATGCCGTGAAGCCGCCCAGCAAAATGGCGACTTCCGGATGGAGCTGTTTAATGGTCCTAGCCACTTCGATTACGTCATAAGACTGGAAATGCCAATGCAAGTCCAAGCCGACAATTGCGGGTTGGTTCTCGGCAATGATCTTGCCAAAGTCGAGACTACCGGCTTGCTGCTGTTCCACACCAAGATGAATGATTTTCGCGGAGAGATGGTTCTTGGTGAGAAAATCTGCCAGTCCCAAAAGCCCCATGGGTGGATATAAGACGAAGGAATAGTGCCCGATCGGTTTGTAAAAATTATTAAATTTCGGAGCGTGTAAGAAAAGTACGTCCATCGTGACGCTCTCCGGGTAGGTGGGAGGGAGCGATCACCCTGATTGCTCAAAGTATAACCGATCGGTGTTGGGAAAAGGAGAACAGTTCCAGGGTAGTGAACCGGCCAGCGGAGGAGAGGGAAACCGGACGATACGGCCTGCTCCGACAGGGAGACGGAGAGCTAGAAGCCGGCAGGGCCTTCCCTTCGCGAAAACTCAAAAGGACCGGAAAAAGCAAGTTTTAACGTAACGGGGCCGGAGGAACTTCCAAAGCAACGCCGGATGTCGGAGGGCTGGGCAAATTGATGGTGTTGCCGCGCTCTTCGTTGGATTTCTGGGTAGCGTCAAAGTCTAGAGAATCGAGCGTCAAGGTGCGACGCAGACCATCCTTGGTGACGTATTGGACTCTGTCCTTTGACAAGCTATACGCGACAGCGTAAAACGTGTTTCCGTCGCGTTGAACAAACACAAATTCGGAACATGGCTCCTCGTAGCGATTGGAACTGTAGCGCGCAGGCCCGGCTGTAGGTGCGGAAGAATCCTGGGCAGATTCCTGCGAGTTGCCGGAGTCCGACTGAACATTGGAAGCGTCTTCCTGCGCGTCCTCAGGTGCAGCAGAATCGGTGACGTAAGGAACCGGCACGTATACGGCACCACCGAAAAACGGAAGAATCACGCCCGTGAACGGCTGGCAAGCGCCGGACCCTTGCAGAGGGTAGTTCGAACGCCGGTTGCAAGAGGAGGAGACCGGAAAGTTGGACAGGGGGTTGACGATCACGGGTGCGGGAGCCGGCAGAGGAGACACGGGGCGGTTTGGCGCTCGATGAGGGAGGCCCGGCTTGACGGCAGAGGGGGCAGCGTGGGTTGCAGGATGAGCTTGAGAAGGGGCCGTCGTATGCACCACATGGCTAACGGAAACCGGTGCCGAAGGCGTCAGATGAATGGCAGGAGGCGCGGGGGCAACGGCAACGGAAGCATGTTGGTGGGCAGAAACAAAGCCGACCATACCAAGAGACAACAATCCGAAAATCAGTGGTCTGCGCATGAGGCGCGCTCCCGAGAGACTGTCCTTTTGCCCCTCCCTACCTTGGACGTACGCAGTACACCACAGGGATACAGCGTCCTGAGGTCTGTGCAGGATTCTGCTCCGAAAATCAGCAGAAGAGAAGCGCTATTCCCGGCGCGACTTCAGTACTTCCAGGTCATATCCGCGCCAGCGGGAGCGGTGGCTGTCATGTGGCGGGCAATCTGCGGCAGGATGCGCTGGTAGACGCTACCGTAGCTTTCGATGTTGGAAATAGCACCGCCGCCCATGTAGCAATGGGCCTTACCGGGACTATATTCGAAATCGGCGATACGGAAGGGATTTTGGGGAGAATCGGTGAAATCTTGCATCAAGTGGACAGCATTGTTGAGATACCAGGTGTCCATATCACCGACGGCAAAATGGAGCTTTCCGGCGAGATTTGGACCGAGTGTGGCAATGTCCCGCTCGAGAATGTAGCGAAGGTCATAATGCTCCTTCCAGTAGGCAGCGACTTCGGGATCAATCACGCCAGTCGAAGGATTCCAGATCGGTTTGGGATAGCCATCGGAACCAACGGGACTAAAGACGGCTTGCCAGATGCCGAACTGTTCGGTGGAACGTCCGTGCGTACCCATAACTTCCTCGCGGCGCACGGCGGGTTCCATTACAGCGAGAATGGTGCCCTGGGGGCCGCGTTCTTCGCCACGAGGAACTTTGCCGAATGGACCTATGACCCAGAAGGCGTTCTTGTCCTCATAGATGTTCAAGGCTTGGTAGGCACGGAAGTCGATCGGATCGGGGCAGAAACAATAGGCGCCGTTGTAAAAATCAGGATAGAAGATTTGTGAAGCTGTGGCTTCCCAACCGCCGGTGGAACCGCCTTCGAGGGCGCGCGCCCAGGCCTGGCCGATGGCGCGAAAACGCTTTTCGATTTCGGGGATGAGTTCCTGCGTGATGGCGTCGCCATAAGGACCGAGGTTGGCGGAGTTTACCGCGTAGGAATCGTCGTAGTAGGGATTGGCATGCTGGATGCCGAGCAGAAGCAGGCGAGGCAGGCGGCCAGAAGTCCAGTCCTGATAGAAGCGATTGGCGAATCTCTGGAACTGCAACTCCTCCCCCCTGGCCGATTCAGGCACTTTCTCCTGGAAAAACTCCCAGTCTGATTCGAAGTGACCCTGATGGACAAGCAGCGGGTAATGCGCGGTGGGATGTTCGTCGAAACCCTCGGGAAGGAGCACGGTAGCGCCGAGATAGACAGGCTGGCCCCAGAAAGCGGTCAGGAGCTTGCTTTGCATGCGAATGTGTTTCAGATATTTGGTGTCTTTGGGAGGCTCGATGGGGGGGATTTTTTCGGTGAGGTTTATGCGAATGATGTTGTTGGCCTGTGGATCGATGTGAACAAGTTGCGGCTTGTTGAGGAGATTCCCGGGCTTGCTGAACCATTGTTGGCCTTCCCCCCGGTCCGGCGGGAGCTTGATCGTGTGGCCATCGGAGCGATGAAAGGTTTCGTAGATATTGAGGACGGCTTGGACATAGTAGTCGCCGGGAGAAAGCTCATCCAGGGAGACGAGCGGGTAGCCGAGAGTGGTGGAATCGATGATGGCTGGCGTCCCAGGTTTCCACGCGTCTACATCGAGACCGAAAAATTGGGCGCTCGAGGCTTCTTCCTCGCGAAGTTGAAAGCGGGGCTCGCTGGTTTTATCGCTGGAAATGCCGAGAAGGATATGACCGTCGAGAGGTTTGGCGCTTCGCGAATCGGGAAAGGAAAGTTCGAAGCGAAGCTTGGGGGAGGGCTTGGGGGATTGCGCGATCGTACCGCAACAGAAAAGGGAACATAAGCCCAGAATCAAGGAAGTCTGGCGCGCGTAAAGATGGGAATTGAGTTTGATGACTGAGAAGAAATTCACGACGAGCCTCCGAACTGAGCGGTGACAGGATACAACAAGTGAATGGGTTGCCGGAGTATAGCGAATGACGAACTGACAAGATAAGGGTCGCTGCGTCTCTGCCGTTTGGGGCGCTTTTCCTTCTGCAGGAACGGTCGAGAGAGAAAATGGTAGATGAATCGGTGGATGACATTTTATCAATGAAGTGGCCGTGGCTCAGGTTCCGGGAGATTTGGCCAGCGGGAATGACAACGCGAAAGAAGGATCTGCCGTTTCTGTGGAAGATGACCGGTCACCTCAAGCAACGCAGTTCTGAACAGGACCGCGAAACGGGGAGCCGCCGCACTCCAAAATTAGTTCGATTTTTGCTGGGCGATCCACTTGTCCGTGCGGGCTTCCAGCATGTCGAGTGGGAGCGTGCCGCCGTCCAGGATTTCGTCATGGAAGGTGCGGACATCGAACTTGGGGCCTAGTTCTTTTTGAGCTCGATCGCGGAGTTCGCGAATTTTAAGTTGGCCGAGTTTGTAGCTGAGGGCCTGCGCGGGCCAAGAAATGTAGCGGTCGGTTTCGGATTGAAGGGTGGGCTCGTCGACGGCGCCGGACTGGCGGAAGTATTCGACGACCTGATCGCGAGTCCAACCTTTCGAATGGATGCCGGTGTCGACTACAAGGCGGACGGCGCGGAAGAGTTCAGAAGATAGCCGACCGTAATCGGAAACAGGATCCTGATAAAAACCAACTTCCTTGCCGAGTTGCTCGGCGTAAAGTGCCCAACCTTCGATGTATGCGTTGAAACCCAGTCCGTGGAGGCGGAATTTGGGAAGGCCGGTGAGCTGCTGTTGAACAGAAAGCTGCATGTGATGCCCCGGGACTCCTTCATGGTAGGCCACGGCTTCGTCGTCGATCAGGGAGCGATTGGCGAAATCGGAAGTGGCCACGACGACGCGGCCAGGGCGTTTGCCGTCAGGAGTTCCGGTGACGTAGTGGGTGGCGGCAGCGGCTTGGAAGGCGGGAATGGCCTCCACGGTAACAGCAGATTGAGGAAGCAGAGTGAAAAGCTGGGGGAGTTTGGGCTCCATCTCTAGGATGTAGCGGCGAAAGTCGCCAAGAATCTGGTCAGCGGAAGTGGGGATGTACTTGGGGTTCGTTTTGATTGAGGCGCGGAAGGAAGCAAGGTCGGGGAAACCGGACTTCTTGGCGATGACAGTCATTTCCGCTTCGATGCGCTCTACCTCGCGGAGACCGAGTTGGTAAATCTCGTCGGGAGTCATGTGCGTGGTGGTGCGGGCGTAGATGTCGTTCTGGTAGCGTTTTTCACCGTCGGGGAGCGAAGTGATGGAGAGAGCGGTGCGGCCATGCGGCGCATATTCCGTGCCAACAAACGTAGCGAAGGCTTTGTAGGCCGGAAACACTTCGTTCTGAATCGCGTCAGTGATCTGCTGCGTTAGTCGCTTCTGATCGTCGGGAGAGATGCTCGATGGATATTTCTTGGTGGGGAGAAGGAAAGGGTCGGCATCGAGGATCCCTTGGCACTGACCTGGCAGCTTTTCGAGGAGAAAGCGAACGGGCATGAGATTGTCTTTCATGCCGGCGCGGAGGACTTCCGTGGACTGCGAGAGGACACGGGGAATCTGGTGAAGCCGAGAGATATAGTCCTCGTAGTGCTTGACGGAGTCAAAAGGAACCGAAAGAGGCAGATCGGCGAGGGAAGTGTGGATGCCGTTCTGCTGATTGATGGGCATCTCGTATTCCTTGAGGTCAAAATCCGCGATGCGCTGCTGAAGGACACGAAGGAGGAGGTCGTGGGATAGCAGATCCTGGTCGGAAAAACCGGCGGTGGAAATGGTTTGAAGGCGAGAAAAGAAAGAGCGGCTCGATTGGTCGCGGCGGGCGATGGCGGTGAGGGAATAGTCGGCGAGCTGATCGTTGTAGCGATAATCTCCAAAAGCGGTGGCGCGCTCCGGGAAGTTGCGAAGTTCAGATTCGTAGTATTCCTCAAACAGGGCGTTCTGCGTGGCCAATCGATCGGCGAGGAATTGGTGTTCTTGCGCAAGCGACGAAGCAGCGATGACCAACAGCATGACCCGTGTGATGGGAAGACGCATAGGGGGCAGGGTAACAAAGATGGAAAGTGGGAGGGAAGAAAAAACGAACCAGTGGAATTGGGCGTTATTCGGATTCACCTGGGCCTGTGCGGCAGCCGGGGACTTGGCCCCGCTGGGCGTCAGGAAAGCGCGGGGCGCGAAGTTCGACTTGGAGACGAGCGTTGTCGGAACGGATGCCCACAGGTCCAACGAAGGAAACTGCCTCTGGCCCTACCGAGCCTTCCCAAACGAGCACGTTGTCGGCAAAGACCTTTATCGCGTCGCCGTTCATTTCTGCGCGAAGGTCGTGGGTGTCGCCCGAACGCAACATCGGAACGGATTTGCTCTGTTGCGGCTTGACATTACGGTAGCCGCGGTTGCCGCACTCTGCGCTGGTGTGCTGGCCAGGATTGCTCTTGACGGAAACGACGAGCCTCGATTCCGGTTCGATGCGCCACATGGCGTACACCAAATTGCAGGCATCCTGTGCGCGCAGCTTGAGGCCAAACTGGCGCCGGAGTTCACCCGAGCCAAGGCGCGCTTCGTTGCCGGTTGCGCCGAAGTAGATGAAGTGTGCTTCGAGCTGTTGCGGACCAGCGGCGTTCAGATAGGCGCGCATCTTAGGGACAGAAACGGAGAGGCGACCGCCGGGGAGTTCTTCGATGGCGCCTTCGGTGACACAGAGATTGGCCCGCGAGACGGGCGTGAGTTTCGTGGCTTGGGGGTTTGCGGCTGCGTAGAGGGAGAAGGAGGTCAGCAAGAGAGTGGTCCAAATGAGCACAGGTCTTCCTTCGTGCATGCCCATCCTCCTTGACCGATCGACCCAGGAGAACGTTGAAACCAGCGCGGCAGAAAGATCGATGATAGACCTGTTTCCTGCTTCAGGCATGGGAAATAGCCGCGGCGCAGAAGGTTGGGCTCCAGACCCAAGGTCAGAGAGAGCTTCCTCGAGGCCCTCGAAATCACGTGGTGGATGCTTAGGCCATTCAGACTTTAGAGACTGCGAGGGGCAGGGGCGGTCTGGGGGGCGCTTACGCTTTCGCGTGGATAGTCGGATGTGCTATAACCGGAAGGCTGTGAGACAGGACGGAAAGCAGGAGATGGCCCCGGCGGAATTGCGGGGCGAGGCTGTTCCTGGGCCGCCGGCGAGCAATAAGACGGCGGACAAGGTAGCAGTTGGAGTGCAGGAAGATCCGTCCCGGTATTGCCCGGTATGTTCGCAGAGGCTGGAGTCGAGAAGGTGCAAGCTGATCTGCGGGGTATGTGGGTATTACATGTCCTGTGCGGATTACTATTAAACGCGAGGCAGTCGCGCTCGGAACAGAAAAGACTGCTTTGCGGAAAACACCAAAAACAGATATGCTTCGCGGTTCCGGCCCGGGTTGCCGCCGGATCCGTGTACGTATGAGGAGGAACTTAACGTGGCATTAAAGATTACAACTCGCGAAGTGGACGGCGTGACAGTGGCAGCGCTGGACGGCCGAATTGTGCTCGGAGAAGAAAGTAACGCGCTCCGTGAAAAGATCAAGTCGCTGGTCGCCGAGGGCAAGAAAAAGGTCGTGCTGAACATGGACAACATCACGTTCATTGACAGTGCGGGACTGGGCACGCTGGTGGCGTCGCACCACAGCGCGAAGGGCCAGGGGGCTGCCTTGAAGCTATGCCACCTGGGCACGAAATTCCAGGAAGTTCTGCAGATCACAAAGCTGATGACCATCTTCGACGTGTACAACACGGAAGCGGAAGCGGTGGCCAGCTTTTCGAAGTAAGACTCGGCGCGCGACACCAACTACATTCCCAATGAAGAAGGGGCGGGTTTATCCCTGCCCTTTTTTTATTCGCCGATGCGATACATGGTGATGCCGCTGAGAAGCTTGGGATAGAAGTCCGTGGATTTTTGGGGCATAACCTCACCTGCGGTGGCCACGCGGACAACCAGATCGACATCGACAGGATTGAGCAAGAAGGCAAGCTGGGCAGCGCCCCTGTCGACGGCTTCGAGCGCCACAGAAGCTTCGCGCTCGTAGCTTAAGTTTGCTTCCGAAGCCACGGCGTGGTGAGTGATGCCCAGGGCCGGCTCCAGAATACCCTGGTGCAAAAGAACCACGTCTAGTTCCCGCTGCAAGGGGGAAAGGCCCGGAAGGATCTGGGCGATGTCCGCTTCCGGCCTCAAGGTGAGGAGGTAAAACGCACGACTGCCGTTATCGGCCTTAGGATAGACGCCAATGGCGCGTTGGGCCTTGCCAGCTGCGAGCCGCTGCAAAAACTTTCCTGCCGCTTCCTGCCGCTCGGTTTCTCCCGCAAAGGGGAGAACTTCCGTTGCGAACCACGGTTCGAGGTAACGGCGAACGGAATTCCAAGAAAAATCGCGCAGGTTTGCGACAACACGGTGGGTAGGGAGAATGGTGAGCCCCTCGCTGCACGTATTGATGAAAGTCATCATAGAAAATTCATAGGGCGCATCGGGAATGAGCTTGCCGGCGCGAGAACGGCTTTCATTGCGGAAATTCAGAGAAGTTTCATAGCGATGGTGGCCATCGGCAATCACGAGTTTCTGGTTTGACATGGCTTTCTGGATCGAGGAGATGCGGTTCGGGTCGGCGATGAGCCAAAGGCGGTGAATGACGCCGTACTCGTCGGTCAATTGCGTGACAGGACGCTGCGAAGATTGGACTTCGTCGAGGAGCGCGTCTACTTGGCGATGCGGCTCGGAATAAAGCATGAATAACTGGCCGGTGTGCGTGCGCGTGTGGCGCAGCAGTTCGAGGCGATCGGCTTTCGGGCCGGACAGAGTGTGCTCATGGCGGAAAATCACGCCTGCGGAGTAATCCTCCAACCTTCCAAGACCGATAAATCCCCGGCGCGTGCGGCGCAGCGAAGTGCCGGGGACATCGTATTCCTGGGTATAATCATAGAAGGCCGGCGCGGAATCCTGTTGTACAACTTTTTCGGCGATCCAGCTTTTCAAGCTGGCTGCGGCACGCGTATAAACATTGTTTTCTGGTGTGTCGTCCTTCAAAATACGGCCTTTTTCGATGGCGATTAGATTGTGAGGATCGGAAGCGTAATACTTCTCCTGCATGGCAGGGGTGATCTTATCGTACGGCTGCGTGAGGACTTTTTCGAAGGGAGCGAGACTCGGGTTGTAGCGGTAAGCACGAAAGGGTTGCACCAGGGCCATGACATCTCCAAGTTAGATTATTGCTGAACGGGCAGCCTTCTAGTGTACGCGATATGGGCGTGAACAGAAAAAACCGGCGGGTAAACTGAGTCGGCGAGGGCAGACGTTGGGCGCAGATGACCAGGGAAGGTCTATGACCAAAGGGAAAATGGGACCTGTGCGTGCGTTTGTGTTTGACCTGGATGGAACGCTTATTGATTCGAAGATGGACCTGGTGCATTCCGTGAACGCGATGCTCTGCGAAATTGGGCGCGCGGAGCAGCCGACGGATTTAGTCGCAAGTTATATCGGCCATGGCGCACCGCAACTGATTGCCAGCGTGCTCGGGCCGGAAGCCAACGAGGAGCAACGCAGGGAAGCTCTCGCGGTTTTCCTGGTCCATTACCAGAAGCAGAAACTAAATGTGACTCGGCCCTATCCGGGCGTTACGGACGGGCTCCGGGCGTTGGCCAGATATCCCTTGGCCGTGCTAACCAACAAACCAGTGAAAATGAGCGTGGAGATTCTGGAAGGATTAGATCTGGCGCATTTTTTCCGCGCGGTGTATGGGGGAGACAGTTTTGAAAAAAAGAAGCCCGATCCAAGTGGAGCACGGGCGATTCTGAAGGAACTCGGGGCTTTACCGTCAGAAGCAGCAATGGTCGGCGATTCCGATGTAGATATGCAGACCGCGCGAAATGCGGGAATGCTGGCGATAGGAGTCAACTATGGGTTCGGCCAGCACGACCGAGAGAATCAGCGCGCCGATCTTTATGTAGACAACTTCGCGGAGCTTCTAAAGCTAACAAGCAATCACCAATGAGAAAGATGCCACGCGGTCCTTGCGTTCTATCACCCGGGTTTGTCAGACTCAGCGCGTGATCATTGGACTGTTTCCTGAACTGGACGCACCCGGCGGAATCCAGCGTGCCGGACGGCATTTGGCATTGGTGATGAGTGAATATGCCACTGCGAAGAACATGGAATATCGGATGCTCGGCCTGAATGACACGCAGGAGCTCCATCGGATGCGGGTGGGCGATCGGGAGTATGTGTTCACGGGGGCGGCGCGGGGCAAAGCGCGGTTTGCCGTGACGGCGCTTAAGGCGGCGCGCCGCAGCGCCAAATTGGTCTTAGCCGCCCATCCGCATCTCGCTCCCATTGTGCGCTCCATGCAGTTGGTGGCGCCACGAATGAAGAGCATCGTCTGCACCCACGGAATCGAGGTGTGGGAAACGCTGCCAAGCATAAGGCGGCGATCGTTGCAACGTGCCACCATGGTGCTGGCACCCAGCCGAGCCACGGCAGACTACGTTATCTCCCTGCAAGGCGTAGCTCCGGAGCGTGTCCGCGTGCTGCCTTGGGGACTGGATCCAGATTTCGAGACCAGAGCATCCGTAGATTCTCAGGCGCACTTGCCCGCCGAATTTCCGAAAGGCCGCGTGATTCTGACGGTGGGCCGCTGGCTCGCGACCGAGCGCTACAAGGGAATGGACACGCTCATCCAGGCTTTGCCCCGCCTCTTGCTTCGCTGGCCGGACCTTCAATTGGTGCTGGCAGGCTCGGGTGACGATCGCGAATGGCTCGTGAATATTGCCCGTGACAGCGGCGTGCAGCGTCACGTTCATTTTCTGAGCGGAATTCCCTATGACGGGCTTGCCGCGTGTTACGCGGCGGCTGAGCTTTTTGCGCTTCCGAGTAGTGGAGAAGGATTTGGCTTTGTCTACCTGGAGGCCATGGCGCGAGGCAAACCCGTAATCGGCGGGGCGCACGGCGGAGCACCGGAAGTGATCCGCGACGGAGTCACGGGATACCTAGTCCAGCATGGGGATACGGTGCAGTTGGCAACTTCCGTCGATGTCCTGCTTTCCAACCCCGAATTGGCGCGGGAGATGGGCGCACGCGGACGGGAACGGGTGGAGAAGGAATTCCGCTTTCCTGTTTTCGCAAAGGCATTTAAGAAAATTCTGCGCGAACTATGCGAATCCTGAACGTCACCCAGAGCTATGCGCCATTTTTTGAATTCGGAGGGCCACCTGCAAAGGTGAAGGCTCTCGCAGAGGGAATGGCGCGAAGAGGCCACGAAGTCACGGTGCTGACCGCAGACTGGGGACTGCGACGCCGCCTGAGTGAGTCAGGGAAAGAAGCGGAAGCGACTCCGTTCGGGCATCGCCAGAAGGCCAATGGGGTTACCGCGCTGTACCTGGCAAACTGGTTTCACTATCGCGCGGTGAGTTGGAATCCAGCCTTGGGACGTTACCTGCGTGCTCGATTGCAGGAGTTTGACGTGGCGCACATTTTCGGGTTGTACGATTTGTTAGGTCCCCGAGTGGCACAGGAGTGTCGGAAAAGAAAAATTCCGTATGTCGTGGAGCCCATCGGAATGTTCGTACCCATTGTCAGAAACCTCTGGCTGAAGCGCTTGTACCACGGCGTGTGGGGGCACGAGATGCTCACGAGGGCCAATGCCATCATCGTCACGGCAGAGCAAGAGCGAGACGAACTTGTTGCCGGGGGGATTGCCCAGGAAAAAATTCTTTTGCGGCGAAATGGTGTGGAGGGGCCGGCGGTCATGCCCAAGCGAGGCCTTTTTCGGCGTGATCTAGGAATCTCCGATCAGGATGCGCTGGTTCTGTTTCTTGGCCGGTTGTCGCAAAAAAAGAGTCCGGACCTATTGCTGAAGGCGTTTGCCGGACTGAGCAGCCCGGGCGCAGGCGAGCGGAGACCCGCGCACCTAGCGTTTGTCGGGCCGGATGAGTCTGGAATGAAAGCTAAGCTACAGCAAATGACAAATGAGCTCGGAGTATCCCATCGAGTGCATTTTATTCCACCCCTCGAAGGCGAAGCCAAATGGGCCGCCTACCGGGACGCGGACATTTTCGTGTTGCCTTCGCAAAACGAGAATTTTGGAAACACCGCGGCCGAGGCGGTGGCGGCTGGGACGCCTGTCATCGTCACGGAGGAATGCGGCATTGCGCCCTTACTGAGAGAAACGGCCGGCTTTGTTGTAAAACACCAAGAAGGGGAACTGCGGCGAGCCTTGCGCCTTCTGCTGGAGGATAAGGAACTCCTTAGCAGCCTGCAGCGGGGCTGTGCCCATGCAGTTGCGAACTTGGGTTGGGAACAGCCGCTGACGCAGATGGAAGAGATTTATTGTAGACTTGCGAGCGGTGCCATGTCGTAGGACAATTCGGGTCCCAGACCCCAAGGACAGATTTTGAAGGTGCGCCTCCTATTCCGCACGGTATGGTGGCTGAGCAATGCATTGCTTGCCGTGGCCCTGATAGCCACACTCTGGTCCGGGGTGTGGGAATTTTCGATGCGTCACTACCTGAAGGGTTTCTCTGACGCGATTGTGCCAGAGGCGGCTGCACCGCAGCAGAAAGCGGAAGCCATCCTGGCCTGGATGCGCAATGGGCCCCCGCGCCTGGAAGCGCCAAGACTCAACGAATTATCTGCGCGTGACCCTCAAGACACACTCAATTATCGTCAGCTTTTGGAGGTGTGTGGAAGCGCGACAAATGCGTTTCTGAACCTTTCGCGAAGTGCCGGGCTAGAAACTAGGCGCTTATTGCTGCTCACGCCGGAACGCTATACCAAACATGTGGTAGCCGAAGTGTATCTCGATGGACGCTGGGTGATCGTCGACGCAACCTACCGAACGTTCATGAAAGACGCGCACGGAAACCTTCTGACGCGCAAGGATCTGCAAAATTCGGAAATCTTCCGCGAGGCGACCAGCGTACTGCCGGGTTACTTGCCCGAGTACAGCTATGAGAACTTTGCTCACGTGCGGCTTTCCGCCCTGCCGTTCCGGGGCGCACAAATTCGGCGCCTGCTGGATCGGGTATTTCCAACTTGGGACGAGTACCTCGACTGGAGCTTGCTCCTGGAGCGGCGGTCGTTCATGTATTTCTTCCTTTCCGTCAACTCCCTGATCATCTTGATGCTGGTCCGCCTGGTTCTGGGCTGGCTAGCAGACCAACGCTTAAAAGTTCCACGTTTCCATTTGCGTGCCAACCTCAGCCGCGCCACGGCGGCATTTTTCTCGACACCGGAGATCAAATAAAGCGTGTGCGGAATATGCGGCTTCGTCTACGCTTGCACTTCTGTTGAAGCGGAAAGCCGCGTGCGCAAGATGGCTGCGGCCATGGTTCACCGCGGCCCCGATGAGGATGGATTCCTGGTCAATGAGCTACGAGCCCCGGGAGCGGCGCTCGGAATGCGCCGGCTGAGCATCATCGATCTTGCCGGCGGCCACCAGCCGGTCTGGAACGAAGCGCGAACTGTCGCCGTGGTCTTCAACGGCGAACTCTACAATTACCGCGAATTGCGTGAGCGCCTGAACCTGGCAGGTCACCGCTTCAGCACAAACTCCGACACAGAGATTCTGGTTCACGGCTGGGAAGAATGGGGCGAGGATCTGCTCGGTGAACTTCGTGGGATGTTTGCGTTCGCGCTGCTCGATCTGCGCAAACATTTTGCTACTGTGCCGGTACTCTTGCTGGCGCGTGATCCGTTGGGAATCAAGCCGCTCTATTATGCGCAGACGCCAGAAGGCTTCGCGTTCGCATCCGAGTTGCGCGCCGTGCTGGCCTCTGGAGCCGTTGAACGCAAACTCTCTCCCGATGCGCTTACCTCCTACTTATTGTTCGGGAGCGTTTCTGAACCAGTCACATTGGTTGAAGGAGTTTTTTCACTTCCGCCGGGACACGCGCTACTCCTGCACTTACCCGATCGCCGCCGCACTCCCCGCACGCGTCCGTGGTGGGATCCGACGCGCAGCCCCGCTGCGCGCGACCCAAAACGACCGCGCGATTTTGCCTCTGCTTCGGCGCGGCTAAGGACGCTCCTGGAAGATGCAGTACGCGCCCACCTGATCGCCGACGTGCCCGTGGGGCTGTTTTTGTCAAGCGGCTTGGATTCCAGTGCGATCGCCGTGCTCGCCGGCCGAGCGCAGAAGGGCATCCAGAGTTTCACACTGACGTTCCCGGACACAGCCTATGACGAAGGCCCTCTTGCCCGCATCGTGGCAGAACGAGCCGGGACACATCATACCGAGGTACCCCTGCACGGAACAGACATGCTCGCGCGCCTGGAGGAAGCAATCGCGGCGCTGGATCAACCGACCATGGATGGGATCAATACGTATTTTGCGTCCTGGGCAGCGCGGGAAGTGGGATTGAAGGTGGCCTTATCCGGGCTAGGAAGCGACGAACTGTTTGGCGGCTACCAATCCTTCGCCGACACCCCCAAATTGGTTCGTCTGGAGGCGGTGTCTCGTTTCGTTCCCGGGGCCTTCCGGCGCATCAGCGCGCCAGTGGTGAATTCTCTGCTCTCGCGAAACGGTGCATTGGACGCGGCGCGGAAAGCCACTGACGCCTGGCTCGTGCCCGATGCGCTGCCACATCCCTACTTCTTTGCGCGCTTGCTCTTTCCGCCTACAGCGGTTTCGCGGCTGGCCGAGGCACGTTACCGCAATAGCAGCGTAGCCAAGGATGGCGTCACGCTCGATCCCACATGGCTGGCCTGGCTCGAACGCACGTCCGATCAGGCGGGAAAAATGGAACCCTTTGCCGGGGTTTCTTGGCTGGAGATGCGCACGTACATGGCCAGCACGCTGCTCCGCGACACCGATTGCGTGAGCATGGCGCGGTCACTCGAGGTGCGTGTGCCATTCCTGGACACTCCCTTAGTGGAGTTTGTCAATGCCTTGCCGGATGGCGCGCGAATCCAACCGGGAGTCTCGAAAGGGTTGTTGCGAGCCGCACTGGCAGGGCTGATGCCACCGGAGATTCTGGACCAGAAGAAGCGCACGTTCACATTGCCGTGGGAACAGTGGCTGCGCACTTCGCTGAAGCCACGGGTGGAGTCGAGCCTGAAGGAACTGGCACCGGTGTTAGAAGGTCAGTTGCATGCTGCAGGGGTAAAGATGGTGTGGGATAGTTTTGAGCACGGAGGAACCACCTGGTCCCGCCCGTGGTCTTTGTATGTGTTGAATGAATGGTGCCGCCATCACCTTTCCTGAAAACCGAGCAACTGTTACCTACTTGGTTACTGCATATCAGGAAGTACAAATTTAAGGTAAACTCTTTGCTTCGATCATGAACATTCTGGGAATCAATGCGTATCATGGCAACGCTTCGGCGGCACTGGTGTGCGATGGGAAGTTGGTCGCGGCGGTCGAGGAAGAGCGTTTCAACCGCGTAAAGTACGCCGCTGGTTTTCCGAGCGCGGCCATCCGCTACTGCATGAAAGAAGCGGGGATCGCACTTTCCGATATCGATCATGTGGCGGTGCCGCGGAATCCTTACGCCCGATTGGGAACAAAACTTTGGTATGCGATGCGCATGCCGTCGTTCGCTCGAGAACGCGCGCGTGTGATTTCCAAATTCACCGGCATTCCTGCGGCCCTGGCTTGGGCGTTTGACAGTGACCCGTCGAAGATCAAGGCGACGTTTCACCGCGTCGAGCACCACCAGGCTCATCTCGCCAGTAGCTTCTTCGTTTCACCGTTTGAGGATGCCGCACTGCTTTCGGCCGATGGCCTTGGTGATTTCGCTAGTTCGATGTGGGGAGCGGGGCGCGGGAACCGAATGGTGATCGACGATGCGATCGCCTTTCCGCATTCGCTGGGGCTGTACTACAGCGCTGTCACGCAATACCTCGGCTTCCTGAAATTTGGTGATGAGTACAAAGTCATGGGCCTGGCGGCCTATGGCGTGCCGCAGAACATGGAAGCCTTTCGAGATATTGTGCGGTTTAATTCCAACGGAGGCGAATTCGGATTTCGGCTGGGCCTCGACTATTTTACCCATCACAAGACCGGACCGGAGATGTCCTGGGCAGAGTCCGATAAGACACCGGTACTTGGCAAACTGTTTTCCGAAGCCATGGGCAAGCGGCTTGGGGGTGCTGCGCGCTTGCCGGAGGAACCGCTGGAGCAACGGCACCGCAATCTGGCGGCCTCCCTGCAGGCGCGACTCGAGGAGGTCTACCTGGGAATGTTGAAGAAGTTGGCGGCGAAGACGGGCACAAAAGCGGTGTGCCTGGCGGGTGGCGTGGCCTTCAATTGCGTGGCGAACGGAAAAATATTCGAGCAGACGCCGTTCGAAAAAGTATTCGTCCATCCAGCCGCGGGCGACGCCGGGCTTTCGGTGGGCGCGGCGTATTACGTGTGGCACCAACTTCTGGGCAAACCGAGATCGTTCGTGATGGACCACGCTTACTGGGGGCCGGGCTATTCGGCGGAAGAAATCCGCTCGGCAATCCAGGCCAGCGCAGTTGCCAAGGGCGGCTACACGCTAGAGGAGCTGCCTGACGCGCAGCTGATGCAGCGCACCGCCGCGATTATTGCGGAAGGAAAAATCCTGGGTTGGTATCAGGGTCGGGCCGAATGGGGACCGCGCGCACTTGGCAACCGCAGTATTGTGGCCGACCCGCGGCGTCCGGAAATGAAGGAAATTCTGAACGAGCGCATCAAGCACCGGGAAATCTTCCGACCGTTTGCGCCGTCGATCCTCGCAGAAAAAACGGGAGAGTGGTTTGACAAGACCCATCCTTCGCCGTTCATGACACTGGCGTATTCCGTGCGGCCGGAGAAACGCGAGAAGATTCCTGCACCAACTCATGTGGACGGCACAGGGCGCTTGCAAACCGTAACACCCCAAGCAAACGCGCGTTATCATGCGCTGATCAGCGAATTTGAACGACAGACGGGAGTTCCAGTCGTTCTGAATACTTCGTTCAATGACAATGAGCCGATTGTCTGCCGTCCGGAAGAGGCTTTGGATTGCTTCCTGCGTACGAAAATGGACGCGCTCGTCCTCGGCAACTACCTCATCACGCGCCCATGAAGGTCCTCCGACCGCAGCTCGCGCCCTGGGGCGTGCCTGTGCTTCTGGGAATCCCGCTAGATCACAATTCCTCGTATTTGCGGGGGCCGGCGCAGGCTCCGGCCCTGATCCGCAAGGCACTTCACTCCGATGCGTGGAACAAATGGAGCGAAACGCGCGTGGATTTGGGAGCTGTCGACGCGTTTGAAGATGCCGGTGACCTGGTTGACGCGGAAGCTGCGGATGCCCCCGCGCGCATCGAAGAGGCCATCGCGAAAATAGTTGAAACTGGAAGGCGGCCGGTGAGCCTGGGCGGAGACCACTCCGTTGTTTATCCTATTTTGCGTGCGCTGGGCAATCGAGTGCCGGGCCTCACGGTGGTTCATTTCGACGCGCATCCGGATCTCTACGCGAACTACGCAAATAATCCGCACTCTCATGCCAGCCCGTTTGCTCGGATCATGGAAGGGCAGTTGGTCGAACGGCTGGTGCAGATTGGCATTCGCACCCTGAACGCCCACCAGCAGGAGCAAGCACGCAAATATGGCGCGGAAATCTTTGAGATGGACAATCTGCCCGATCCTGGGAAACTTGCCCTGGCAGGACCGATTTACGTTTCCTTCGACATGGATGTGCTCGAACCTGGAATCGCTCCGGGCGTTTCCCATTGGGAGCCGGGGGGCCTGACCACACGGGAAGCGCTCCGGTATATCCATGCGCTGCCCGCGCCGATTGTCGGCGCGGATCTTGTGGAGTTCAATCCCGTTCGCGATTCTTCCGGCCTGACCGCCACGGTGGCGGCCAAGATTCTTAAAGAATTGCTCGGGATGATGCTCCAAACCTGAATGGCGCCTGGCTGGGGAACACCGAAGAGCAGGCCAGTATTTTTTCCCCGTGCAGATGCAAAAGAGAATTCTGGTGATATCCTCCATTTTCAATCATGAAGGAAACTCCTGAGCCTTTAACCCCCCAACAAACTTTGTGGCTAATTCTGGTACCCATGCTAGCCACGTTCCTGTCGTTGAGGCTCTATCTGCACGGGGTGGGAGTCCGTCATGTCTACCCGGGTGGGCATCTGGTTCATCATCTCTACCTAGGAGTGCTGATCCTCATCCCTGCCGCTTTTTTGTTGGCGTTTTCGACGCGAACACGCGTGGCCGCCGCCGTAGCCAACGTTGCCGTTGGGATTGGCAGCGCTCTGGCGCTGGACGAGATAAGCTATCTTGTTCTGACGCAGGCAAGCGACCGCGACTATATTTCACAGGTGTCTCTGTACGGAGCGATCAGTCTGATCGCCCTCGCCGTCATTTTGCTGTTGGCGCTTTATTTGGCGCACCGCGACTAGAAGCTACTTCTTGGCGGGGATCAATCCTGCGACCTGCAGCGCAATTCTTGGTTTGTGCAACAGAGTATTGTGCACCAAGCAATGTTCGATGGCCTCTTGCACACCATGGCGTTGTTCGGAGCTCAGTTCGACGGGCGCATCGACTTCGACGACAAAATTATCCAGGCGTGCGAACGGCTCCTTCACTTTGTCGCAGGTGACACGAACGCGTGTGCCATCAATGGCCAGTTTGTGTTTTCTCAGGTATTGGGCGGCGTAGTAGGCGGCACAAGAACCGAGCGACGCCAACAAAAGTTCCGGCGGAGTTACGCCCTCATCGAATCCACCCTGCTCAACCGGTTGGTCGCAGACGATAGAATGACCGCGCGTTTTGATCTGAAACTGAACGGAACCCAAATGTTCAACGTTGATTTCCATGGATGCCCTCGGTCCTGGAGCGAACCATGGCGTCCGGGCAAAGCCGTCCATCGGTCGCCAGAGGCAGGAGTTTCTCTTCCCAGCTATAGCAGAATGCGTTGCGAGTGCCAAGGTACTGTGCACGCGCGAATCGAGAGCGGATGGTGATTGGGGTGATCAAATTGAGTGCTTACCGGGGGAAAGGCCTGCCGCTCTATTTGCTAGCGGCGGCTCTTTTCGTAGCTCTCGAAGGCTTCGCGAAGGCCATCCAGAAGATGACCGTTTTTGACTTTACCTCCTTCGGTCTTGTGCGTATCGGACCAGAGAAGCGTATTCGTTTTTGGATCGAGCAAGGAGACGCGCGTGTGGCCTCTGGGAATTTCGCTTTCTTCGACAGCATTCCCTCCGCCGGCGGAGGGAAGCTGACCCTGCGGAACAGCGCGAACATGATTTCCGCTGTCGAGACGCATGATCAGATCGGCTTTTTCGCGGCTCTCCACCAAATCGAACCGGCCCCACTTGTTCAGCTCAAAGATCGTGGTGTACTGCAGTTCGTTAAAGCCAGTTTCGTTTTCGAGATAAATCGTGTGGGCGTGCAGCACGGCATCGGGAAGGGGCTGGGGCACCGCCGCAGTTTCTAGGGCAATGAAACCGAAAACCAATCCGAGCAAGAATCTCGCCTGCGCCGCGTGAGAGTTCCAGTGCATAGGGTCCTCCGATGAGTCTGGAATGGGAGGCTCCACAGTAGAGTTGTGATTTTCATAGCGAAACTGGCCGCGTGTACAGGATGAGTGCAACTGGCCCGCTGCTCGACTCCGTTCTCAACGGCGCGCAGGACATCTGTGGCTGCCAGGTTTGTTGTTCTCACTGTACAATTCTCTAGTGCGTGTCCTGCTGCTGAACCTCTATTACCCGCCGGATACATCTGCCACCGCGAAGATGGCGCAAACCGTTGTACAAGCCCTGGCCAGCAAGCACGAGGTAACCGTTGTAAGTGGACGCCCTTCTTACGATCCGACGGAACGCCGCGTTTGGCACCTCTACCAGACCGAACAGTGCGGGAATGTCCGTGTGATTCGCGTGGGCTCGACAGACTATCCGCGGGCACAAATGAAGAAACGCATCTTCAATTATTTGAGCTATGTTTTTCTGGCCGTGCCGCGTGCACTACTATTACCTTGCGAGGTCATCCTTGCAATGACCGACCCACCGTTTGAGGGCATTGTCGGAGCGTTCGTGGCCATGCTCAAGAATAAGCCGTATGTCTACAATATTCGCGACCTTTACCCCGACATGGCGGTGGGCGGATCGATCGTCAAGCCCGGATTTTTAGCGCGTAGGTGGGAAACACTGCACCGCTGGGCGTTGCGCCGAGCGGTGAGGGTTGTTGTGCTTGGAGAAGACATGCGCAACCGGATATTGTCGAAAGGTGTGGACCCTGCGCGCGTGGTGGTGGTGAGGGATGGCGCTGAGATTCCTACGGTTCGCGTTCCTCCCGGCAAACCAGACGAGGCTGTCGTTCGAGCGATCCGGGGCGAATTCAAGTTCGTTTTGCTCCACGCCGGCAATCTGGGATTTTACGGCGCGTGGGATACGCTGGTGGAGGGAGCACGGCAATTGGCCGGGGAGGAAGTTGGCTTAGTGTTTGTGGGTGACGGCGCACAGCGGGAAAGGCTCGAGTCGGCTTGCTCTGACATTCCCAACGTGAGGTTTCTTCCCTTCTTTGCCGCCAGCAAGATTCCCTCGGTTCTCGCTGCAGCCGACGCGCACGTGATTACCGTCAAACGCGGCCTGGAAGGTGTGGTGGTGCCGAGCAAGATGTACGGAATTCTGGCGGCGGGCAAGCCCATTGTCGCACTGGCACCGGCCGAGTGCGATGTTGCGTCCCTTGGGAAGCAAAAAGGGTTTGCGGTCTCCGCAGATCCGGACGATCCGGCGCAGTTTGCAGAGTGCATCCGCCAAATCATTTCCGACGCCGGACGGCTCCGCAGGATGGGGGAGGCGGCAGCGGCGAGCGCACCGGAGTTCGCTCGATCTCGGGAACTCCAGAAGCTCGTAGAGATTGTAGAGTGGTCGGGTTCACTGGTCTAAGGCATAGAAAAATATGGAATTGATGGGAGTTATGGCTCTACGGACAAACGCCAGCCATTCCTAGAGACCGGCCTAGGAACGGGGCCTGAGGCGCCCATTCGGGTCAAAAATCGGAGTAAGTTCCTGGAGGGTTAACGCGCTCTAATTACCTGATTTCACTGGCACTTTTGCGGATTTCGCGGTATGGTTCTAGGGCTGTACAGGGCAGCATTATCGGCTTTATTGTCGTTGGCTGATAAAGCCGAAACTTGGGAGCCGGATCCCAAACCGGTAACGTGTCTGTGACTCACTGGCATTCTCGCCCAAGCCAGTTTCTTCAGAACGAGCAACGAGGGCGTATGAGTGCGGGCCTCCTGGCTTTCTTGATCGCTCTATCAGCCTCCATGGTCCTGACCGTACCTGTGCGCGCACTGGCGATCCGCGTGGGGATGGTAGATTCCCCCGGTCCACGTAAAGTCCACCTGAAACCAATTCCCTTGCTCGGTGGTTTAGCGATTTATGCCGGAGTGATGCTGGCGATCCTGATTGCATTTGATGGTCCCGCGCGTGCGCAAAGTTTTGGCATCGTGACCGGTGCGACGCTGGTCGCCATTGTCGGGTTCTTGGATGATCGTGGCTGGCTGCACCATCAAGTGAAACTGTTTGTGGGTATGCCCTTGGCGGCTGCCATCCTTCTGGCAAGTGGAGTTCATGCAAACGTATTCGAAGTTCTCGTCGGTGGAACCTCCGGGTATTGGCTCGATGCGGCGCTGACGGTGGTTTGGGTGGTGGGCATCACGGCGTCCTTCAGCATCCTGGATCACATGGACGGGCTGTGTGCGGGCGTGGCGGCGATGGCTTCGATATTTTTCGCCATGCTGGCTTATCTCAACGGGCAAACGGTTGTAACCACGCTGGCGGCAGCCACACTAGGCGCTTCGGCGGGCTTCCTGAGATGGAATTTCAAACCAGCCAAGATCTTCATGGGTGATGGCGGAGCGATGTTGCTCGGGTTCTTGATGGCCACGCTGGCACTGAAATTAAGATTTGAGCACGCTGCGAATTTATCGGGCTGGCTGGCACCGGTTTTGATTCTGAGTGCCACGATTTTTGATACAACACTGGTCACGATTTCCCGATCCAGGCGTGGGCTGTTGCCGTTCGCCACACCGGGGAAGGACCATTCCGCGCACCGCCTGGCAAATCTGGGACTGGGTCAACGCGGAGCTGTACTGTCGATGTACCTGGTGGGTGCCCTTTGCGGAGCTGCCGCTGTGTTGGTGACCTACCTGACGACGACAAAGGCGGCCTTCGTGGGAGTGATCGTGTTGGTGGCCATGCTGGTGGCCATTGCCTGGTTGGAACGAGCGCCCTATGAGCGGCAAAAAGCCCAGAAGGATAGCCGACCCGCTCAGGTTCAATCGTCGTAAAGTCCCCTACAATGAGCGCTGGAGTTGTCGCGCGGTTTGGCCCACTCAACGGGATTCGCTATACTCATTCACGCTCGATTGGACTTTTCAACTGAGTCGCGTTGGGCTGAAGTGGTTGGTTAAGGTCAGCGTGGTAAAGGTCCGGGCTGTCTGTTGATAGGATCCTCGAAAACTGTGAACAAAGCAGGAAGTGGACCGGGCAACGCCCGGGAAAAAAAAGAGGTTGTGGTAGTTGGGGGATCAGCCGCAGGCCTGTACACGGCAGTGTGTGTGGCTCAGGGCGGGCGCGCGGTCCGAGTCCTTGAATCGAAACCGACACTGGATCCCGCACCACGTACGTTAATCGTCACCGATCATTTCCGCCGCCAAGTGAATGGAGCGGCGGGCGCGAGCATTCTCAACGAGATTCGCCGTTTCGAATTGTTTACCAATGGGCGTTCCGCGGTTGTGTCTTTGAAGCAGCCCGATCTGATCATCGAACGTTCCCGTCTGATTCGTGCGCTGGCCCAGGAAGCGGAAGAGGCCGGGGCACACTTTGAGTACGACACGCGATTTCTTGGGCTTTCGCCGAATGGCAGCGGACTGCATGTCCAAGTGGACCAGGCGGGCCGACGGGAAGAACTTTACGCGGAAAGTGTGGTCGGTGCCGACGGAGCGGTGAGCCGTGTGGCGCGCGCGTCCGGCTGGCCTCCTGTGGAAACTGTGCCTTTGGTTCAGGCACTGGTCAAACTGCCGAAAGACTGTCCGCCGGACACCACCCGCGTCTGGTTCGTTCCCGACGACACTCCGTATTTTTACTGGTTAATCCCAGAATCGGCAGAACGCGGAGCGATTGGCGTGATTGGAGAACACGGCCGCGATACCAAACGATGCTTTGATCGTTTCTTGGAAAAAAAGGGCTTTGAACCGCTGGAATGGCAGGGTGCGCGCATTCCCGTCTACCGCCGCTGGGTTTCCGTGCAGCGAACCGTGGGTAGTGGGGAAGTCTATCTGGTGGGCGACGCCGCCGCGCAGGTGAAGGTGTCCACGGTTGGTGGGATTGTGACGGGTTTTCGAGGAGCCCGCGGTGTAGCAGATGCCATTCTCAAAAAAGGGCGGGGTGAATTGCGGGCCCTGCGCCGGGAATTGGAGACCCACTGGCTCGTAAGGCGCGCGCTGCACCACTTCCGACAGGACGATTATTGCCGCTTGGTGGACATGTTGAATGATTCGACGCGCGAGTCTCTCGGAGAGATTAATCGCGATGAGTCTACCCGTTTACTATGGAATGTTGTCCGCCGTCAGCCGCAGTTGGTCCTGCTCGGGCTTCGCGGGTTGTTACTGGGGCGCCGATAGCGGCCGGGTTGAGTGAGTTGTGCGGTTGAAATCTTGCAGACGTGACCGCTCACAACGTCCGGTGTGAAAAATCATTTTGAGCGCAGAGGAGAAGTGTTTATGCGGCTGACAGTCATCGGGTGCGGGTATGTGGGACTGGTTACGGGGGCGTGTCTGGCCGCCGCAGGCCACGAAGTACATTGTACGGACATTGATGCCAAGCGCATCGACCAATTGAATGCCGGAAAGGTCCCCATTTACGAGGAGCATCTCGATGCGGTTCTGAAGCGGGCAGCGGCGGAGAAAAAGATTTTCTACACTGCCGACGCGGCAGAAGCCATTCGCGCCGGGGAGGTCATTTTCATTTGCGTGGGGACTCCACCGAAGGAGTCCGGCGAAGCCGATCTTTCGGCCATCGATCACGTTGCACGCCAGATTGCAGTCGAGGCTCGCTCTCCCAAGCTTGTCGTCGAAAAAAGCACCGTCCCCGCTTTAACGGGCGTACAGCTTCAAAAAGCCCTGGCTGCCTACACAAACGACGGGAATTTGAAATTTGAAGTGGCATCCAACCCTGAATTTTTACGGGAAGGAACCGCCGTAGAGGATTTCTTTCACCCGGACCGAATTGTCGTGGGCGTTGAAAATGAAAAGAGCGCGGCCATCATGCGTGAAATCTACCGGCCGATCCTCGAACGGAAATTTCATTGTCCGGTGCATACCGGTAAGTGCCCGACCGGGACGTCGGGCGAACTCCTGATCACCACGATCAACAGCGCGGAACTCATCAAGCATGCCTCCAATTCGTTTCTCGCGCTGAAGATCAGCTATGCCAACGTGATTTCAGATTTGTGCGAGCGCATCGGAGCCGACGTCGAGGAAGTGACGCACGCCATGGGTCTTGATCCACGCATTGGTACCCAGTTCCTGAAAGCGGGCCTGGGGTTTGGCGGATTTTGCTTTCCGAAGGACATCCAGGCGTTCATCCATCTGTCTTCTTCCGTTGGAATTGATTTTGACATGCTGAAGGCCGCTGAGAAGGTGAACAAGCTTCGAATCGAACGGTTCTTTGAGAAGATTCACAAAGCACTGTGGGTCATCAAAGGCAAGAAGGTGGCGGTGCTGGGGCTGGCCTTCAAGGCCAATACGGATGACATTCGATTTGCGCCTGCGCTCGACGTGATCCGGAAGCTGCTCGCGGAAGGAGCGGAAGTGCACGCAAGCGATCCGCAGGCAATTTCGCGGACAAGACCCCTGCTACCTTCGGTCCTTTACCATGAGGACCCCTATGATGCGCTGAAAGGTGTGGATGCGGCCTTGGTTTGCACGGAATGGCAGATATTTCGTAAGTTGGATTGGGAAAAGGCGGGGCAAAGCATGGCACGGCGCCTGGTGATTGACGGACGAAATCTCTATTCACCGAAGCAAATGCAGGAATTGGGCTTCGACTACTACTCGTTCGGACGACTCTAACAAGCCAACATTTTTGTATTCCATGGTTTCTTTGGCGACGGGCTCACGATCAAAACATCTCGCCGGCAGGAATCGCTGCACCGAGGAATGGCAGCCCGTCCGATCTTTCGATTAGTGCCTTGCCGCGGCTTTGGCGTGCTGTTCCTTGAAAAAGGCAATAGTCGTCTTCAGACCTTCTTCCAAGCTTACCTTTGGCTCCCAGCCCAACAGACGTTTCGCCTTCGAGATATCCGGACGACGCTGCTTAGGGTCGTCCACCGGCAGAGGCTCGAAAATGATTTTGGGAGCGTTTGGAAAATGACTGCACACACGGACAGCAAACTCGTGAATGGTCAGCTCCGTAGGATTCCCGATGTTTGTAGGCAAGTGTTCATCGGATTGGCTTAGCTTGTAGATTCCATCGATCAAATCCGAAACAAAACAGAAGCTGCGCGTCTGTTTGCCATCACCGTAAACGGTAATGGGCTGGCCGCTAAGGGCTTGAAAGACAAAATTGGGGAGAGCGCGTCCGTCGTTGAGGCGCATGCGCGGACCGTAGGTGTTAAAAATCCGCACAATGTGCGTGTCGACGGCATGGTAACGGTGATAGGCCATGGTGGTGGCTTCCGCGAATCGTTTGGCTTCATCGTAAACGCTGCGTGGACCAATGGGATTGACGCGGCCCCAATAAGATTCGCTTTGCGGGGAAACCTCCGGATCTCCGTAGCATTCACTGGTGGAAGCAAGCAGGAACTTCGCGCCTTTTTCCCTGGCAAGGTCCAGGGTGTGCATCGTGGCAATCGAACCCACTTTCAAAGTCTCGATGGGGAATTTCATATAATCCGGAGGACTTGCCGGGGAAGCAAAGTGGAAAACGTAATCAACTTTGCCTTCCACATGAACTCGATCGTTAACGTCCTTGTGCTCCAGGCGAAATTTTGGATTTCCGCTCAAATGAGCCACGTTCGACTCATCGCCGGTGATCAGGTTATCCAGCGCCAGGACTTCCCAGCTCTCGGCCAGTAGACGGTCGCAGAGATGCGACCCCAGAAAGCCCGATCCTCCTGTGACAACTGCTCGCATGCGTCCTCCCGATGACTGACAAACATATAGTTTATCGTGTTAAAAGCTCGAGACCTAACGCAATCCCGTGCGGGCGGACGAGCGGTCTGACGGTTTCCTGTCGTGCGCGAGGCCGGTCCGACCACGGGACTCCCAAATTACGGTTGAAGAGAGCGTGCCCCCCACAGTAGCCGCTGCCAAGACGCTGCAGACTGCGGAAAGACAGGCGGAATGTCGGCAATGTTGGAAAACATCCGAGTGAACTTGCCCTCAGCGGAAAAATAGACGATCACATACCGGTCGTGCAGCGGATCACGGCGACCGATTTCTTCTGTCCAACGTTCCACAAAATAGATATAGGCTAGGTTCTCGTTATGGTCGCCCGAACAAATGCCTAGAAGCTGTTGCATAACCCAGGACAAGCCTCTGAAATGACTATGGTTGAGTTTGGTGAAATGAGAGATAAGCAGAGTCAGCAGCGCCGAAGGAGGGCCGATGGCGCGATCCGGTCCGTTG
>Ga0181523_10000092_pt1 | contig 88198 bp, 74 predicted proteins | sample PEATcosm2014_Bin_43_FD_119752 | JGI IMG/M metagenome (GOLD analysis project Ga0181523, IMG submission 119752) | Peatland microbial communities from MTU Mesocosm Facility, Houghton, MI, USA - PEATcosm2014_Bin05_30_metaG | ecosystem: Environmental > Terrestrial > Soil > Wetlands > Peat | place...
ATTCGAAACCTTCGAGCGCAATATACGAGATCAGCTCGGCCGCACATTGTCAGACGGCGGCTTCGATCCGGCGCGCGACATTCAGGCAATCACGGTCAACCGCTGGCCTCACGGATATGCCTACGAATACAACGAATTGTTCGAACCTGTGGACCGGCCAGCGTCCGAACGTCCGTGTGTGATTGGCCGGCAGCCGTTCGGGAGAATCAAGATTGCGAACTCGGACGCCGACGGCCACGCCTACACCAATACCGCCATCGACCAGGCCTATCGCGCCGTGCGAGAGATCGTAGGAGCATGACGAGCCGCCGCGGAGCATGACGATCCCCTGCGAACACGCACCGACCCCAGTGACCGCCATCACTGCGGCCTGGGATGATCCGCCTCATGTTATACAAGGATGCATCCGCACTGGGCAGAGGCGCGCGCTTTTTGGGACCTGGCAGGGAACCTTTTGCTGTTCTTGCAAAGCTCACGAGACACCATCGAACTGACGGCGACGCGCTACCTTCTTCCGCTCACCTTCGTCGCCCTGGCGGTGATATTCATTGTGTGGCGGCTGCAGCGCCGCGAGTGGGAACGAGCTTGCGATGCTCTGCGGCAAGCGACCGAGCAGGAGCATCAGTTGGAGCGGGAGCGCAATCAGGCGCAAGCCGAAGTCTTTCGCCGCCTGCACGAAGATCGCGAGTTGAGCAAGGAGAAGTTCCAGTTCCAGGCCCAGCTTGCCGAGTACGAAAAATACTCCACCCTGGCGCAACTGGCCCTGGGTGCGGCGCACGGGATTAACAATCCGCTGCTTGGCATCCTGTCGCACCTGGAACTGGAGTTGAAGAGCGCCACCGATCCCGACCAGCGCTGGGAGATCGAACAGTGCATTGCCGGGACCAAGCGCATTTCGGCCACCTTGCGTGGGCTCGTCAATTACGCCCGTCCCGGGCCGCTGGCGTTGAGCAACCTCAGCCTGCATCGCCTGGTTACCGACACGCTCAGCTTTCTGGAAGGCCAGCCGGCGCTGCGCGGCAAACGCGCGGAAAATCAGGTTCCCGCTGATTTGCCCCACATACTGGTCGATTCCAACCAGCTGTCGCAGGTGCTGATGAATCTGCTGATCAATGCGGCCGAAGCGACCCCCGATGGCGGGCGCATTGAGATTTCCGCCAGTAAACTTACCACCGCGGACAGTATCGAAATCCGCGTCAGCGACACCGGCTGCGGCATCCCGCCCGATATTCTGCCTCACGTCTTTGAACCTTTTTTCACCACCAAGCCCGGCAAAGGCACCGGCCTTGGTCTTAGCATCAGTGCTACTTATGTGCGGAGAAACAAGGGAGAGATTCGAATCGACAGCGAGTTGAACCACGGCACGACCGTAACCATCACGCTACCCATACGGCAGGAGGAGCCGCACAAAACCAAAGGTCAAGAACAATCGGAAATTGTGGTTTGAAAATAGCTGCGAGCTTCGAGCTGCGAACTATGATTTACCGGGCATCCGGTTTGCTCGCGGCTCGCAGCTCGAAGCCCGACGCTCAGCAACTTAGCTGCCAAATCAATATGCCCTACTCGGCCCTGATCATCGACGACGAAGAGCTGACACTCCGTACCATCTCGCGCGGCCTGCGCCAGGAGGGATTCGAAGTGTTCACGGCGCTCTCGGGCGAGGATGGGCTGAAGCTCTTTCACGACGAGCAGCCGGACCTCATCCTGCTCGACATCGTCCTCCCCGGCATCGATGGCGTGGAAGTGCTGCGCCAGATCAAACAAGCGAACCCGAGCGCGATCGTGCTCATGATGAGCGCCTATCATCTGGTGGAGCGCGCCGTCGAAGCCATGAAGCTGGGCGCCTTCGACTATCTGGTCAAGCCCTTTCCCCTCGATGACATGATGCAGACCCTGCATCGCGCGGCCGAGATGCTGGCCTTGCGGGTGCGGGTGCGCGATTCCGTGGAATCGGAAAAGGGCCTCTACAATTTTGGACGCGTCGTCACGCACAATCCCGCCACCATCAAAATGTTAGAGATGGCCCGCAAGGCCGCCGAAGCCGACCACACCACGATTCTGATCCAGGGCGATAGCGGCACCGGCAAGGGCGTGCTCGCCAGAGCAATTCACTACGCCAGCCCGCGCGCCGCCATGCCCCTGCTCGAAATCAATTGCGCCGCCCTTCCCGACGCGCTTCTCGAGAGCGAACTCTTCGGCTACGAGCCGGGAGCGTTCACCGACGCTCGCCGCCGCAAGGAGGGCCTGCTGGAGCGGGCCAGCGGCGGCACGGTTTTTCTGGATGAAATCGGCAACATGTCGGCCAGCGTGCAAGCCAAGATCCTGCGCGTGCTTGAGGAAGGCACGTTCATGCGGCTGGGAGGAACGAACACGATCAAGGTCGATATCCGGCTGATCGCGGCCACGAACGACCAGCTAAGAAATGCCGTCAGTCAGGGGAGATTTCGCGAGGATCTTTACTACCGCGTGAATGTGGTGCAGCTCTTCATTCCTCCCTTGCGCGAGCGCAAGGAAGATATCGTGCCGCTGGCGCTCGAAATCCTGCAACAGTTCAACCGCGAGTTAAAAAAGAGTTTTACCGGATTCACCCCGGCCGCCGCCGATCTGCTGGGGCAGTATCCCTGGCCGGGCAACATCCGCGAATTGCGGAATGTGATCGAGCGCACCATGATTCTGAGCGAGGAAGGCGAGATTGACGCCAGTCATCTTCCCGAAGAGATACGCGACCAGCATGTGGAGAAGAAAAACAGCGAAGCGTTTTCCGAGGACGACATTTCTCCAACGGGAGACCAGTTCCTAACTCTGCGTGCGCTGGAAGATAACTACATCGAACACGTCCTGGCCGCCACCGGCAACAATAAGACGCAGGCGGCTCGGATTCTTGGCATTCATCCTACGTCGTTACAGCGGCGGCTCAAAGGCAAGGCGGCGGAGTAGGAACTCATCGCGCAACGTCAACGAACTATTGGCTGGAAGCCCTCTTGTCTCGCACATATTTCCAAATACCGCTGGCAGCAAACAGCCCGTAAGCTCCAATGGCCACCAGTCGATACGACTCGGGGATCGGGAGATGATCTGGTGCGAGTACGACAACTAGAAACATGATTGTGACCACTAGCGAGGACACGTTCTCGTGCCAATCAAAGCCCTTGCGCGCCCCGCACTTTGGACATGTCTGCATGTTGAATTCCAAGCGTATAAATCTTAGCCCTTTCGAATCTTGCTGTAAACACGTTAGCGCTCAGAACCCCGCTGTGAGTACCCCGACGACTCCGTTCTACGCGCTACACCAACGATCCCGAACGGCCACTTACGAGGCGCCTATGCCCGTTAGCCCGCGGCAGAATCGAAGCTGAAGCTCCACGCCAAAACAAAAAGCCCCGAGCTCGTCGCCCGGGGCTTTCAGTTAAAGCTCTGCAGTTACGCTTCGGCAGCCGGACTCGAAACCATCCACCGCTGCTGAGGCGGGTTCTTGGGCAAAATATCCAGATAGATTACGGCGTAGCGGAAGGCCACTGCCGCCGCCGCAATGGTCGCGAACGAGGCCGCGAACTCGGTCCACTTCGGCACATAGTACACGGCCGAGCTGGCTTGCAGCGCGGTGATGGAGACATTCAGCCGGTTCGTCATGAACCCCGCCACGATCACGGCGCAAGTCCAATACAAGTACATCGGGTTATTGCGCACCTTCTCCATGTTCAGCAGCACCAGGGGCACGACCACCAGCAGCGCGATCTCGACCCAGAACAGGAGCGTTTCCTCGCGCCACATCCATAGGTATTGAAGCGCATCCCGGTTGATCAGATCGACTACCCTAAACACGCCATAAATTGCCAACAACGGCGCGATTACGCGGCTTACATCTCTCAGAATACTCATATCGACCCGAGCATTCAGCGAGCGCACGCAGAGGTAGATCGCCATTATGGTTACGGCTAATCCGGCTGGAATCGCGGAAAGATAAAACATCGTGGTCAGGTAAGGTGTGTACCAGAGCGGATACAGCCGGCCCTTGGTGATTAAGAAAAGCCCGCCCAGAAACGACTGATGCATCGACGATAGCAGCGTGCCCGCGAGCACCAGCGCGATCAGGATGCTATGGTGCCAGCGCAGATAGAGTTCGCGCACTCGGACCCAGGGCAGTTTTTCCAGCAGCGCCGGTGAAAACTCCAGCGCCAGCACCGTGGTGTAGAGCATCACGCACCACGACACTTCGAATAACACCGAGTGCCGGTTCCACATCACGATGGGATGCCAGATTCTCCAGGGTAGCCCGAGTTCGTACAGCATGCCCACGCAGACCGTGCAGTATCCCAGGAAGGAGATGAGCACCGCGGTGCGCAGGATCGGCCGGTAGCGCTCCAAGCCCAAAAGATAGACCGCCGCTGCGATGGCAAACCCGCCCGCCGACAGGCCGACGCCGCACAGCGTTCCCAACCCGACCCATAGGCCCCAAGGTTGGGGATCGGTGAGGTTAGTGGAGGCTTGAAAGCCGAGCGCGAAGCGGGCATACATGGAATAAATTCCAGCGGCGAAAATCACCGCCACTACGGTGCGCCAGAAACTGATTTTCGGAAATCCTATGGCAGCCATGGCTCAGTTCCTTTCCTTTAAAGATTTCTCTTGAGCTTCGGCCAATGCGACCAGAGCCCGGCGTTGCGTGATCCAATACAGACCAGCGAGCAGAGAGCCGCCCACCAGGATCACCGTAGGTCCGTCGCCCAATGCGGTCGCAGTCAGCACCGGCATCGGCTGCTTGGGGGCGGCGACAAAGCCCAGTTTCTCGAAAGGCACGTCGGAGATGAAGAACACCGACGTTCCGCCCGCTTCCTCGCTGCCGTAAATGTGCTTCACGTACTTCGAATCGCTGGCGAGGATGCGGCGCAGCGCCTCTTCCAGAATCTCCTCGCGATTGCCTGAAATCGAAGCCTGCACCGGACAAGCCTCAACACAGGCGGGCGGCTGGCCTTTCGCCTGGCGCGCGGCGCACATATCGCATTTCTTCACGTAAGGCACGAGCTTCGTCCACTCGTAGCGGGGCACGCTGAACGGACACGCCACTAGACAGTAGCGGCAGCCGATGCATTTCGCCGCGTCATAAGTGACCGGTCCGGCATCGGTTTTCTTGAGCGCGCCCACCAGGCAGGCCGAAGCGCAGGCCGGATCCTGGCAATGCATGCACATGCGCCGCACGAAGCGGTCGCCGTGTTCTTCGACTATGGTGAGCGCGGTGGGCGAGAGTTTCTTCTCGGAATCCATGGGAAACCCGTGGATTTGTTTGCAAGCCTGTTCGCAGCTCCGGCATCCGATGCACTTCGTGATGTCGACCAGGATCGCTCTAGTATTTCCTTCCATAACTTTTCCCCTTTCCGTGGCAGAGCCCGGTTACGACAAGAAGAATTCTTCCACCACTTTCCGCCGCAACTCCGGAGTAAGCTGCGGAAGCAGACCACTGATCGGGCTGCCGCCGTCCTGGGCCAATGCCGGCGAGGGCGATAGCATCGCACTCAGCCGGGCCGCGGTGTTTTGCATCCAGGGCGCCACCATCGACCCTTGAATCAGGTTCCTCTGATTGATCTTGAGGTCGGGAGATTTCACCAGGGCGATCCAGCCGTTCTGGTAGGGATCCTTGGTGACCAGGCTCGGATCCTGCAACACATCGTCGTTGACCGCCGTAACTACTCCTTCCACCGGCGAGAGCAGATCCACGCTGGTGCCGCCGCTGGTGAGCGTGACGATCTTCTGTCCCTGGCGGACCCAGCGGTTGGCTCCGCATACGTCAATGCGATCGATCTTCCCCATCAGATTGGCGACGAATTTGTCGACCCCTACCCGCGCATCGTCGGCGCCTTCCGTCATTACCCAAGTGTGTCCTAGATGAAAGCAATAACCTTCCGGGATCTCAAACCCATACTCACGCTTCACGCGCGGGGATTGCGGCCTGGCGACGATTTCGGGTTCGAGAGCAGGTTGCGTTTTCGGTTCGATAAGGTATCTGACGCTGATGATCAGCAGGAACATCAGCAGGACAAACAGGATTGACATAGACCCTCCTCCAGGGTTCGATCCCGCAGCATCGCGATCCCGCGCCCTCGTTCGCGCCGGCGTGCAACCTTTATGTCAGTGCACGCAGCGGGCAAATTCGATTTGTGACGCTATTTGTTGCAGGGTATGGACTTGCAAGGAAAGATCAGGCGGGGAGGGCCCTTTGACCCACTGCATTTTGCAGCTACCCGAGCATCTTGCATCAGTTGCACTAAGGCCCAATGCTTGAACCTGCACGCCTTGCAGTCAGAGCAGGTCAGGCTTGCGTGTCCTCAGACGGCCAGCGCGTCGACGAAGCGATCGCAGAGCGTGGTCTCGAGGTTCCAGTAGCTCACCTCGACTGGTTTGGTCAGGAATGGCTTGAGGATGTCAACGACCTGGGGATAGAAGTCTCTCTCGTAGCGCTCGGCATCCTGCCGGGTGGTCCACAAGGTGATGGTGAACACCTTTTCCGCTCTCGCCTTTTCGGCGAAAAATGGCAGAATCTCCAGGAAGCCGATCTGCTTTTTGAGGATGGGCAGGACCTGGTCGTCGACGACCTTGACGAATTCTTTTTTCTTTTCCGGCTGCACTTCGAAAGCAAGAATGCGGGCAAACATGGGAGTGCTCCTTTTCGTTGCGCGATGACTTAGACCTAGGGTCGCAGAGTTACTTCAAGGCTACGGTGATGAATATCACTTTTTCCAGTGATCGTGATCACTCAGGTTTGGAAGCAGATGAATATGTCATTTCAATTCAATCGTTTGCGCGGCCCGCCTTTACAGCCACGCAGGTTTCGACATAGATTAAGACACCTCCAGTTTTGAACAGCGGAGTTGTCATGGCGCAGTCTTCGTCTGATCGCAAGCGGCCCGCCCATTCGCTCTCTGCCAAATCTATGGCTGAAGCTCTTCTCTCCAGCGATCTGCTGGAGACCCTTCCCGACGCCATCGTAGCCGTCGATCGCGATGGAACCATTGTTCAAGTCAACTCACAGACACAGGAGCTCTTTGGCTACAGCCGCGACGAATTGATTGGCCAGAAAGTGGAAATGCTGGTGCCCGATCGTTATCGCAGCCAGCACCACCATCATCGTGAGAACTACGCCGAAACGCCGAAGACGCGGCGCATGGGAGCGGATCTGGATCTCTACGGAAGACGCCGCAATGGCTCCGAATTTCCGGTAGAGGTCAGCCTCAGTCCGGTCACGACCGAGAGTGGAACCTTCGTCTTGAGTGCGATCCGCGACATGAGCGATCGCAAAAGAATCGCGGAAGAACTGCGCCGGGCAAATGAAGAACTGTATCGCAGGACGGTCGAGCAACTCGGCGAATACCGGTCGAAGCTGGCCTTGATTATCGATTCTTCCGACGACGCCATCATTGGCAAAAACCTGGACGGCACCATTACCACTTGGAACAAGGGAGCCGAGCGCATCTATGGTTACACGCCAGAAGAGGCCGTCGGAAAGCACATATCTTTTCTCACTCCCAACGATCGTCACGACGAAGTCTCAGAGATTCTACAGAAAATTGCGCGAGGAGAAAGCGTCGAACATCACGAATCGGTGCGGGTGGCCAAGGACGGACGCCAGTTGAACGTCTCCATTTCCGTGTCTCCGTTGCGTGATGCGAAAGGCGACATTATAGGAGCGTCGGCGATTGCGCGTGACATCACCACCCAGAAACGGGCGGAGAGCCAGATTCATCAATCCCAGAAGATGGAAGCCATCGGGCGTCTGGCGGGAGGCGTCGCCCACGACTTTAACAATATTCTGGGGATCATCAATGCCTGCACGGAGTTTCTCCGCGACCGCGTCGATCCGGCCGCGGGCGCGTCGCTGTACGTGGATAACATCAAGAAGGCAACCGAGCGCGGCTCGTTGTTGACCCGGCAACTGCTGACCTTCAGCCGGAGCCCCGCAATCCAACCCTGCATCCTCGATTTGAACGAGCGCCTAAAGGAAATCAGCAAGCTCCTGCGTCCGCTCATGGGAGATGATGTCGAGGTTCTGGTTGTATCCAAATCGCCTACGGCCGTGGTCGAGGCCGACCCCGGCCAACTTGACCAGGTCCTGGTGAACCTCGCCGTCAACGCTCGCGACGCCATGCCCCGCGGCGGCAAGTTTATTCTGGAAACTCGCGCCGCCAGATTTGACGAGGCTTTCGCCGAGCAGCATCAGTCCATGGCAGCGGGAAAATATGTCCTGCTCGCGGTCAGCGATACTGGCAACGGCATGGACGAAGCCACCGCGTCGCGCATCTTCGAGCCCTTCTTTACTACCAAGGAAGTGGGCAAGGGAACCGGCCTTGGCCTGGCCACCGTCTATGGCATCGTCAAGCAAAGCGCAGGACACATCCTGGTCTACAGTGAACCGGGACACGGAACGACATTCAAAATATATCTCCCCAGTGCGGATCACAAAATCGGGCTAGGATCGAAGTCTGAAGTCGAGACCGTCGCTCCGAAACGCCAAGGGACTACAATCCTGCTGGTAGAAGACGACGAGATCATGCGCAGCCTGACTCGACAACTCCTGGAGGAACACGGCTACACCGTGGTTGAGGCGGATGACGGAAAGTCCGCGCTTGAACGGATGAAAGCTCATCCCGGTCCAATCGATCTGTTATTGACCGACGTAGTGATGCGCCGTATGAGCGGTCCCGAACTGGTGGAACGCCTCAGCGCAACTCACCCGGCCCTGAAAGTGGTATACATGTCGGGTTACACCGGTGAACTGATCGCGGAACGCGAAGTGTTGAAGCGCGGCATCATGCTCCTCGAAAAGCCCTTTACCCGCACCGCTCTGCTGAACACTATCCACGCCACATTGGGGTGAAAACTGATGACCCGAGGCCACAACCAGAGGGATGCGAATCGCAGTCTTTGGTCACATAACCATCGGGTTGGTGATGGAGATCACACATCGCTGTGGGAAAGGACGCACTTCCCGTCACAACGAGGGGTGGGCGGCGGGCCCGACCAAGTCTCGCGATATCAATCCAAGTCACTTATTTTATTAGGCTTAGACAAAGTTAGCTTAAGTCTCATCGCGCCGCCGAAGAGTGGCGAGGGACTTGCCGAAGTACCAGTGAGCGGAGGCAACAAATGGCCACACATATCGTAAACCATGCCCAGAAACTTATGCCGGTCGACAAGACTTTTTGCGATCTTCCCCCAGCCATAGCCGATGCCGTGGAGCAAGCGGCGTTAACCACCACCTACCCCACGGGAGCGGTTCTGTTCGCGGAAGCGCAAGCTCCGCGCGGCGTGTTCATCGTCCGCCGAGGCCGGGTAAAGCTCTCGATCTGCGGCAGCGACGGCCGCACCCTGATTCTCCGCATCGTCAACGCGGGCTGCCCCCTGGGAGTAGCCGCCGTAGTTTCCGGACGCCAATACGAAGCGACCGCCGAGACCCAGGAACCCTCCGAGATCAGCTTCCTGCGCCACACCGATCTAGTGCGCCTCATGCGCCTGCACGGAGAATTTGCCCTGTGGGTGACCCAGCACATCAGCGGGGATTATGCCTCGACTTGCCGCGAAATCCGCGACCTGATTCTTTCCGACTCAGCCAGTGAAAAGCTGGCCCGTCTGCTCGTCGGATGGCTCGACCAGAACACTGAATCCAAGAACCCCAGCCAGGTGAAGCTGGCCCTGACGCACGAAGAGATCGGACAGATGATCGGCTCCTCGCGCGAAACCGTGAGCCGCTTATTCGCGGGCTTCAAGAAGCAGCATTTAATCCAGCAGAACGGCTGCACGCTGGTGATTCCGAGCCGCCTCGCCCTGGAATCCCTGATCACAGCCTAGAAGGTTATTACGAAGCAGGGCGAGCCACTCGCAGGGGCCGGACATCCTCCACCGGCCCCTTTTCTTTTGCTACTCATGAAGGAATTGTCATCCGAGCGCAGCGAAAGGACGTGCTTTTGGCCCGCTGGGGGTGCGACGCTTCTCGCGCCGTCTACAATGGCCTCGGAAACATGAGATTCTAATCGCGTTTGGATAGGAGAACTTATATGTGGAGAATCACGAAAATAGGAATCATCTGTATCACTGCCGCCATAGTGCTGCTGACCGTCCCAGTCGCGGAAGCGAAAAAAGCGTCAGAACCGGCCCCGGCTCCGATACCCGTACAAATCCTCACCGGCAAAAAAGTGTTTATATCCAATGGGGAAAGCAACACAGCAACGGAAATTCCTAACCAGACTTATAACGAGTTCTACGCGTCCATGAAGAGTTGGGGAAAGTATGAGCTCGTGGAGGCTCCCGCCGACGCCGATTTGGTCTTCGAAATCCACTTTGTCACTTTCACTGGCAGGAAGGGGCCTTTTGGATACGGCAACCCGGTAGTGCTGCAGTTTCACTTGCTGATCCTGGATCCGAAGACGCGCATTGTGCTATGGGCATTCACCGAGGACGTGGAAGGGGCGATCCTGGAAGGGACGGCACGCAAGAACTTTGATCAAGCTATGGCCTATCTAGTGGACGACGTGAAGAGCGTGACCACCCCGCCTGCGGCCGTGCCCGATGCACCGGCTCCCGGCAAATAGGATTGCGGGTGCTCCATTCTTTTCGCTGCACTTTTTCGCTGCACTCTGCGAAAACGCTGGGTGATGAGATCGTCGTTTCGCTACGCCGATTTGGTGCCGGCAATCGCCGGTTCGGCGGGTTGCAGATGGAACAGGCGCAGCAATGCGGTGGTCAACTGTTCCTGCTCCACCTTCTCCGGATGCTCTTTAAGTTCACGGGCCAGGGAGCCCGCGATTCGCTGCGTCATGCGGGACATCATGGCATTTAGCATTTCGTCCTGGTGTTTGGAGAACGGTCCATTCTCTTCGCGGAAGGAATCCAGTTCTTGCCGGCAGATTTCGTCCAGCCGCATGCGCAGCGCCACGATGGTTGGAACGACCCGCTCCGCCATCAGCTTGCAGCGGAAGCCTTGCGCTTCGGACTGCAGAATCTTGTGGGCGGCGGCGGCAGCGGTCTCGCGCTCGCTGGCATTGCCGTCAGCCACGTTTTCCAGATCGTCAAGGTCGTAGAGGAAAACGCCCTCGACCTCACGCACCGCGGAGTCGATGTCGCGGGGCATCGCGATATCCACGATTACCAGGGGTCGATTCTTGCGCCCGCTCACCATAAGAGCCGCTTCATCGCGGCTGAGAATCGTGTGCGGACAGGAAGTGGAGCTGATGATGATGTCGGCCTCCGCCATGTGCTGGCAGCGCTCCTCAAACGGGATGGCAACCCCGCCGAGCTTCGTGGCCAACTCGGCTGCGTGCTCGAGGGTACGATTGATGACGCTCACCTGAACAGAGCCCGCTCCATGATTGAGCAACTCTCGGGCGGTGAGCTCACACATCTGGCCCGCGCCCAGCAGAAGCACTTTCTTGTTTTTCAGCGTGCCGAAAATCTGGCGCGCCAGTTCGACGGCGGCATAGGGAATGGAAACCGCCGCGCTGCCGATGGAGGTCTCGCTGCGCACGCGCTTGGAGGCATTCAGCGCTTTTTGCAATACGGCATCCAGGAATCGGCCGGTTGCTCCGACCTTTTGCGCCAGTTGCCACGCCTCTTTTACCTGGGAAACGACCTGGGGCTCGCCGACAACCATGGAATCGAGGCTGGACGCTACGCGGAAGATATGGAGGAGGGCTGCTTCGTCCAGCAGGCGGTAAAAGTGCTTCCATTCGCAGAGCTTGAGTCCGTATTCGGCGCCCAACAGCCGCATCACGGAGTTGGCTCCGAGGGTGACGTCGGGAGCCCACAGCCAGAACTCAGTGCGGTTGCAGGTGGCCATTACAATGACTTCTTCGATGCCTTCCGCCCGGGACAACTGCACCAGGGCTTCATAGCGCCGGCTTTCACCGATCCAGAAACGCTCCCGCACTGCCACCGGGGCTGTGCGATAGTTCAGCCCAACGACCATGAGAGTGGGTTCCAAGGCTTCATCTCCTGCGGACCTACGCTGTGGGAAAAGCACCCGGCGTGCCAAAGGACGGTTCACGCCTGAACGGCGATCCACCTGTAGTTTCAGTGAGTTAGCGCAGTTATGGTGGGCAGCGACGTGGGAGTTGTGGGGGCAGATTGCGGGATATCGCGCTGGGCTCGTGTCTTTTGGCCCCTAAGCGGCTGTTGCCGCAGAGACACGGAGGACGGGGGAAGGCCTTTCGGAATGCACAATAAATTGTGCTTTCTCTGTGCCTCCGTGTCTCTGTGGCAACGGCCCTGCTTGCAGCGGGAGAGTACCGTTTATACAACTTCCGCCGGTGTAATGTCGTTCTCCTTTTTCAAACCCTTTGCCTGCGGTTGGTAGACGCAGAACGGTTCCTCATCCAGATAGTTGCCGGTGGCTGCAAAAGCGCGCGCTCGGCAACCCATGCAGATGTTGCGAAACTCGCAGCAGCCGCATTTTCCGTGCAGGTTGTTGGTGTCGCGCAGCTGGTTAAACACCACCGAGTTCTCCCAGATATCGGCGAACGGCTGCCTTCTCAGGTCTCCGGCCAGGGCTGGCAGATATCCGCAGGGATAGACCTCGCCCTGATGCGAGATGAAACAGACTGCGGTTCCGGCCAGGCATCCCTTGGTCATGGCGTTCATGTCGGAGGGATGAGATCCGGGATGTCCAACTGCACGTCCTACGCCATGCGGCTTGAGTTCAATGCCAGTGGAGCCGGGCATTGCCATTTCCGTGGGGCCGATGCCTGGCGAATTCGGCGCTGCTTCAACGACTGGCGGAGCGGCATGGGCGGCTGCCGCCGCGGCCTCGGAACGGTGTTCGGCAGCGCGTCGCTGGCGGACCACGCGGAAGTAGTGGGGCGCGCAGGTCGCCTTCATCTCGATGCCGCCTTCGAGCGAGCGATCGTAGAACCAGTTCAGCATGCGCTCGTACTCTTCCGGCGGAACCATCTGCTCGGCGGCGATATCCACGCCGCAACCCACCGGCACCAAGAGGAAAGTGTGCAGCGCGTCCGCTCCTAGCGACTTCGCCAGATCGAGGACTTGCGGAAGCTGATGAGCATTGTGGCGGGCGATGGTGGTGTTGATCTGGACCGACATGCCCAGGTTCTTGAGATTACGGAAGCCGGCAATGGCGGCTTCGAAGGCTCCGGGAATGCCGCGGAAAGAATCGTGGGTGAGGGCATCGGCGCCGTCGAGGCTAATGGCCACGCGCTGCACGCCGCTATCGACGATCATGCGCGCTACGTGCTTAGTCACCAGCGTGCCATTCGTCGCCAGCGCAACACGCAGACCTTTATCCGTGCCATAACGCGCCAACTGGAAAACATCCGAACGGTAGAGCGGTTCGCCTCCGCTCAGCACCAGGATGGGAGTGGACACGGCGGCAATCTGATCGATGATGTCGCGCGCCGCTTGGGTAGAGAGGTCAGTGGGAGCGCTCAGCTCGGTTGCGGTCGCCCGGCAATGGATGCAGTGGAGATTACAGCCTTTGGTCAGCTCCCAGAAAATCAATCGGGGCTTGGTTTGCTTTACTTGATTGGAATGCTGCCCGTTGCCGTTTGCGGAAGCCATGTGCAGTTTCTCTCCCTGCTGGAACCGGGGTTTTGCCCACCCCACCCTAAGCGCAACGATAGGTGAGAAGCGAACGGCCAGCGGTGACTGTCATCACTATAAATTGTGATCTTGGTCACGACAAGAACGCTCCGCCACGCGCCATCACCGCGAGGGCGGAAATCGGATCATGGAGCGACTGCGCTGCCTCATTGCACCGTGAGCGAAAACGTAGCGGTGTGCTGTAGCGACTCTGATGTAGCGGTCACAGTGACCGTCGACGGGGGTGGAGGAGTCGATGACGACCCACTGCCGCAGCCAGCAATCAGGCCCAAACCGCATACACACACCGCCAGCAGCAGTTGCACGCGCCGGCGCCTTTTCCAACCGAGGCAGCACAACCCGATCGCCAAGGCTGCTCCCGGGAATAGCGGGCGGGAGTTGCGGCGGACGACGCTCGAAGCCGCTGCGGTCTTCGAAACCGTAAGCGTTGTCGTGGCCGCCGCGCCCGACGGAGTGACAGTTGTTGGGGAGAAGCTGCACGAAGCGCCAGATGGCAAACCGGAGCAACTGAACGAAACTGCGGAAGCGAACCCGTTCTGCGGTGTCACCGTCACGGTCGTCTTCCCCGGTTGTCCGGATGAAATGGTGAGCGACGCCGGGGCGACAGCGACGGCGAAGTCCGCTGGCGGCAGGTTAATGGTATAGGTGGCCGAGGCGACCAAACTGTTGCTGTAGCCCGTGGCTAGGGCGATAGCTTGGATGGTTTCCGAGGACGAGACCGCGATCGCGCCGGTGTACGGGGTCGAACTGGTCGTCGGCGTAGTGCCATCGGTGGTGTAGTAGATCGTGGGGTTGGTAGTGGTGTCGGCAATGATCACCGACTGTGCCGACGTGTACGCACCCGCTGCCGGGCTGAAGGAGGGTGTGGCCGCCCCCTGCACTCCATAAACCGTTCCCGTAAAGGCACTGTTATACCCGGCACACCAGACCTGATAAGCGTCGCCGACGGGTTGGGTATCGCAAGCATCCATTTCGTTGCCGTCGGTGTCGAGGTCGAGCGACCATGTCTGGCCGCCATCGGAGCTGAAGTAGATTCCGCCGACATTGGTATAGATGTTGCCGCCCGCCGCCCAGCCCATGGAAGGTGAAAGGAACAAGATCTCTCGTATGGGCAAAGGACCATCCAGGAGGCGGCCACTCCAAGTCGCGCCGCCGTCGGTCGTGCCGTGAATCCAGCCTTCAACGCCAGGGGAAATCTCCCCGCCTCCAACCCATCCATGGTTGTCGTCGGCAAAGAAAACCGGGCCGTCGAAAACGCTATCGATAGAAGGGCCGCAGGTCCAGGCAGCTCCGGCATCGGAACTGCTGCAGTAGTCGATGCCCGAGGCGGCCGCGTGCTGGTCAGACAAGAGGCTGAACTCGTTGCCGAACCAGTAGCCAACGGGAGCTACGGTAACTTGGGTCCAGTCCGTAGCAGCCGCGCCGCCGTCAGTGGTGTATTGGGCGGTAGACCCGCTGATGCTGTCGAGGATGATGCCGTGTGACGAATCCGCGAACCGGACACGCGTGCCCCAATTGCTGCCCAACACGATATCGCCGGTCCACGTCGCTCCTCCATCATGGCTCCAGCGGACAACGCCCGTGGTGCTATTCTGGTCGTTAAAACCACTGATTATGACGTTATTCGCGTCAAGCGCGTGGACGCCATACCAATAGTAAGGAAAGCCGAGATTCATAACTTCGGTCCAGGTCGAACCTCCATCGGTTGTCTTCCAGACTTGTCCCAATTCGGCGGCCGCAAAACCAACCGTGGCCGTTGGGAATGAAAGGTCATGAATGATCGTGCCCGGCAGAGTTACTAGGAGCAGCCAGGGACTGGCCGAGGAACTGGCCACGATTCCCTTGTGCAGGCGTTTGGTTTGAACCTCAGTTTTCGCGGGATGGTTGACTCTCAGTTCAATGGTGGGTTCTTGAACGGGCTGACGAGCGGAAACGGGGCGATCGGAGTTCAGACTGTCCTGAGCAGATGCCGAAAAGTAAAGAACGCCACAGAGCCAAACTAAGACGAACCAACGCGCAGAAACGGTACGCATTAAGCCGACCTCTCGGTTCAACTCTCGAGACTAGCACACTGGGCAGAGGGATGACCGATGGCCAGTCAGGGCACTTGTTGCCAGATGGTGAAGAATCCCCATTACGCTGATCGACTCTCGGGACGGGGGTTTTGAGTGTGAACGCCGCTAGTTGTGATTGGCGAGTTCGCGTAGCGCTGCTGTGTTGCGAATCACCATGGTCGAGCCTTTCGATTGCAGGATCTGGCGTTTCTTCAGCTCTGCGAACAGGCGGGTAACCGTCTCTCGCGAGGTTCCGATCATCTGCGCGATTTCTTCGTGGGTTAGTCTGAGTTTCACCCGCGGCTCGGCCTTGCCGGTTTCACCGTTCTTGGTGCTCCACTCCAGAAGCAACTTAGCCAGTTTCTCGGCGGCCGAGTGGGACAGTCCGAGCGCGCCTGCCTCTTTGCATGCATTGTGATACTTCTCGCTTAACTGCTCGGCCACTTTGAAGCAGGCCTCGACATCGTCTTTGAGAAAGCGAAGAAAGTCGTCGCGCTTTACGAAATTTACCTGGCAGGGATCGATTGTCTCCGCCGTTACTTCGTAGGCTTTGCCGGAGATGGTGGCGCTCAAGCCCAAGACCTCGCCGGGCTCGGCCAGCTTCACGATGACGGTCCGGCCGCCGGGGGAATTGATGGACATCTTGACACTGCCTTTGCAGAGCACAAAGATGCCGCGGGGCATCTGGCCTTCGACGAAGAGCACCGCTCCCTGGGGATACGCGGTTGCGTACTTGATGTTTTCAAAGGCCTGCAGCGCGGTCGGAGGCAGATCGCAGAAAATGCGATCGGTGCGCAGCTTGCATGTTATGCAACTTTCTACAATCTCCATTCCATATGGCGAGAGCATGAACTACCCTCCTCGGACAACATGGGGCTCGGCTCGTTTGCGTGGGTCGCATCTGGCGCAGTCCACGGCCGGTCGAGCAGGCCTCGTCTGAGGTCAGTCTCGGTCGGGATGGAACGTTTGGCTGTGCTGCCAGATACATGCCAATGTGATGCGCCTCACATTTGGCTCCGGCACGGTAGGTTTCGGTCGCGGGTTCCGGGGCGTATTTGATCGTGGTTATGGGCAGGTAGGTCTTGGGGGTAGGGGGTCCGGCGGGTTTTCACGTCTGCAAACGGCAAAACAACGGGGCACAAGCGAGCGCTTGTGCCCCGCCGGCTCTCGGGCCGGTCCACAGTTTTCAGCCGACATCCTACTTCGCTTGCAGAGATTCGATGTAGCGAGTGAGGTTGGTCACGCGTTGCTGCACCTCACCCTCGTGTCCGCTGCTCATGCTCCAAAACAAGGCTCCCCATACCGGCATCTCTTTGGAGCCGTGCGCGGCAAGATTGGATGTGCCACGGATGACGGACCCGACTTTGAGCGCCGGATATTTCCCTCCATTGCTCTTGCTGAGCAGAGTGAGGTCGGAGGGAGGGACCTTCAGCGCGCTGGCCGCAGGGCCTCCACCTTTGCCGTCGGTGCCGTGGCACACCGCACAATATGCGGTGTACATTTCCTTGCCGGATACCGGCGACGTGGATTTGACATTGACATGCTTGATGACTTTCTGTTGGTCCTGCGTCTCGTTTTGCGCGGCGAGCGTGCAGGCGCAGACCATCAGGGCGGTTAACACCAAAATCAGTTTCTTGATGGACATCCCATTCTCCTCTGGACCAAATGCGCCCTTCTCCGAGCGCACTCGGTAACCCAAACCGGCTGCCTCGCTGCCCTGCGCTTCGCGCCTACTCCATCGAGAACTGTGTCGCGACTTTCCATCCCTTGCCGTAACGCGCAAGAGCGAGCGTGGATTTCGCCGGAGTCCCGTGATAGAAGTCCGCTTGATATTTATTGATCAGGGTTTGACGCTCCCACATATTGAAGCCTTTCACCAACGGACCACCCGCGTCAAACACGTCCCCCAATTGATTGGGCACCCATTTCCAATTGTATTCGATGACCGCATTATCTCCGTTGGTGTTCACGCTGGCTATGCTCACCAGTTGCCGTTGCGCCAGGGGAGCTTCATACAAGAAGTTGCCATCCGCATCTTTCGTTTTCTTTAGACCCGGGACGCCATCCAGCAGGCGCTCTCCATCGGCTGTGAGCGAGACCGGGACGGTGCCCTTCGCCGTCTTGCCCAACTTAATAATTCCCGCTTTTTCCAATAAGCGATAATTGGGATCGGCTACTTTTTCATCGGTTTTCACCGTACCGGTGCGGAAATGGGTGACGGCCGGGCCTGGCCCCTGGAGGGTCGCAGTTACGATCCGGTTCGCGTCCTGCGCGCTGAGAGGCGTTTTCCCTCGGATCTGGAGTACCACGTAGGTGACTAAACCCAAGATCGCTACCAGCAGACACAGCATGAGCAGCAGCGGCATGATCGATGAACGTTTTTCCATCTCAACTTCGGATTCAAACATGGCAGCCCCCTTTAGAGCAGTCGGAATGTCGATGAACTCTCCATTCTGAGTCCACCGCTTTCCCGATTGCGGTGATGGAAGGCACAATCGACTGTGTTTTGTATCACGACGAGGTGACGCCTCGAGCGCATCCCGAAAAGGCCGCGGCCAGACTTCTGTCGCCGCCCTTCTCTCGCTATTCGGGCACTATTCGGGCGGGCGGGGGCAGAGTGTGCGCGCCCTCACGTATATCGGTGATAACCGTCACACCCAACTGTACGGCCGCACAGCATAATGGCTTTCAGCTTTTGTGGAGTGTTCACCCCACCTTGAGCGTGGAGTTCTCATGGCAAAAGGACGTGTTTCAGTTGTTGTCGAGCGCTGCAAGGCCTGTGGCTTCTGTGTGGAGTTTTGTCCAACCCACGTGCTTGCGCTCTCTTCCGCTTTCAATTCCAAGGGGTACCATCCACCGCACGTAGTGCATCCGGAGAAATGCAGCGGTTGCGACTTGTGCGGAATGTACTGCCCCGATTTCGCGATTTATGCCACCAAGGCCGATCCCGCTAAGGGAGGTGACAAATGAAGACTGATCTTCACAAGGCCGATCGTGTGACGGCGGACCCTCGCGGCGTCCTCACCGGCACACACTTCATGGATGGCGACCATGCCTGCTGCGAAGGCGCGCTGGCTGCCGGCAGCCGCTTCGCCGCCGGATACCCCATCACTCCTTCCACCGAAGTGGTTGAGCGCTTCGCCTCTCGGGTGCCGACCGTGGGCGGAGCGTTTATTCAGATGGAAGACGAACTGGCCGCTTCGATCACGCTGCAAGGCGCGGTGTGGGGCGGAGCCAAGGCGTTCACCGTGACCTCCGGGCCTGGCTTTTCTCTGATGATGGAGCATATCGGCTACGCCGCCATGACCGAAACGCCGTGCGTATTCGTCGATGTGCAGCGCGGAGGGCCTTCGACTGGCCTGCCCACGCTGCCCGCGCAGGCCGATATGATGCAGGCGCGGTGGGGTTCGCATGGCGATTACGAGATTATCGCGCTCTGCCCGAATTCTCCGCAGGAATGTTTTGACCTGACTATCAAAGCGTTCAATCTGGCCGAAGAATTCCGCGTGCCGGTGATGTTCATGATGGACGAAGTGGTTGGCCATATGACCGAGAAGGTCGTGATTCCTCCCGCCGACCAGATCGAAGTCGTGCCGCGCCGCCATACTCACAAGTCGGAAGAAGATTATCTCCCCTATGGAACCAACGGCGATCAGGTTCCGGAAATGGCGCACGCCGGAGAAGGCTACAACTTTCACGTCACCGGCCTGACTCACGACGAACGCGGCTACCCCAACATGACTCTGCCGGTCCAGGACAAGCTGGTGCGCCGCCTGCAAAGCAAGATTCTTAACGCTGTCGACCGCATCACCATGGCCGAAGAAGAGCAGATCGAAGGCGCCGACGTAGTCGTCGTCTCCTACGGAATCACTTCCCGGGTGGCACAACGCGCCATTGAAGCGGCCCGCAAAAAAGGTCTGCGCGTCGGGAAGCTGCGCCTGATCACCGCCTGGCCGTTTCCCGAGAAGAAAATCCGCGAACTTGCAGCGAAGGTGAAAGCGTTCGTCGTCCCCGAACTCAATCTGGGCCAGATGGTGCGTGAAGTGGAGCGAGCCGCCGCCGGCCAAGCAAAAACATTCGCCGTGTCGCACGCGGGCGGCGGAGTGCACAACCCCGAAGACATCCTCAAAGTGATCGTGGAGGCCGGCCTGGAGGCCAGACAATGACGGACAGCTTGAATATCGATCTCATTAACCCAGGCACCAACCCGGTCGAGCCTTTCTTGCGCAGCGACCGCATGCCCTCCATCTGGTGTCCGGGATGCGGCATCGGCACTACCGTGAACTCTTTTGCCCGCGCCCTCATTGAATCGAAAATCGATTTGCGGTCGCTGGCCCTGGTTTCCGGCATCGGCTGCACTGGGCGCGTGGCGGGCTACGTCAAACTGGATTCTTTCCATACCACGCACGGCCGCGCCATCCCGTTCGCTACCGGGTTGAAGTTGGCAAACCCGAAGCTCAACGTCATCGTTTATTCTGGGGACGGCGATCTTTCGGCCATCGGCGGCAATCATCTGATCCACGCCGCGCGCCGAAACATCGATCTGAAAGTGATCTGCGTGAACAATCTGATTTACGCCATGACGGGAGGCCAGACTGCTCCGACTACTCCGGATCACTCGACTACTTCCACGAATCCTTATGGCGTGTTCGAGCCTTCGTTCAATTTGCCGCACCTGGTCGAGGCGGCGGGCGCGGTGTACGTCGCGCGCTGGACCACGTTTCACGTGCGCCAACTGACGCGCTCGATCAGCGAGGCGTTTCAGAAGAAAGGCTTCTCGTTTATCGAAGTGATTTCGCCCTGTCCCACGCTTTATCAACGGCGCAACAAGATGGGCGACGGTCTCGACGCCATGAAGTACTACAAAGAGAAAAGTAAAGTCCGGCATGGAGCGCCGACTAGTGAAGTCGGAATGACCATGACGGGAGAGATCATCGTGGGCAAGTTCGTGGACCGCGAGCGCCCCGACTACCAGACCATGATGCGCGCGCAATACGCCGAATCGCTGGGCGAGCGCTTTGTGGAACAGCCTCCCGTAATAACCTCCGAACGAGAGGAGACGGTATGCAGCTAACGGAAATTCGTATCGCGGGTTTTGGCGGCCAAGGAGTGATTCTTTCGGCCATCGTCCTGGGCAAGGCGGCCTCGATTTATCAGGGCGCGTTTGCCACTATGACCCAGAACTTCGGTCCGGAAGCTCGAGGCGGCGCCTGCAGTGCGCAACTCGTGCTTTCCGATTCGCCCGTGTTGTATCCCTACGTCACCGTGCCGGACATCCTGGTGGTAATGTCGCAGGAAGCCTATGTGCGCTTCGCGGCCGAGTTGAAAGACGGCGGCATCATGATCATCGAGCAGGACATGGTGCGCGTTGCAGGTCTGAAGCAGGGAGTGCAGGTCTACAGCATTCCGGCGACTCGCATTGCGGAAGACCTCGGCAAGCGCATGGTGCTCAATTCGGTGATGGTGGGATTCTTCACCGCTGTTACCCGCCTGCTGGAGCCCGACGCGGTGCGTAAAGCCGTCGCAGATTCGGTTCCGGCAAGCTTCCGGGAACTGAACCTGAAGGCTTTCGAAAAAGGGTTGGAGTACGGAGCCACGGCGCTAGCCGCCACCGCGACTGCAAACCGTGCCGACGCCGAACTGCTGGCGCAGTACTCGCGGGAGTAAGGCTTCAGCGGCGCATTCTTCAAATCCTGATATTGCGTTGCCCCAGCTACGTTTGAACGTTATTCCATTTGCGCGTCCCCATGTTTTCTGTCTCGTGGAAGAAATGCGGGCTTGAGGTGTATCCTGATCGTCACTCGCGCAATGGGCGCGCGCATTCGCGGACGGCGACGTGCTGGTTTTGCCATTGCAGGCGTTGGCGGAACCGGTTTTCTCCTGGGGGGATATGGCAGAAGTACGCGAACATTACGACGCAGCGGTCGAAGATTCCCGTAAACAATATCAGCGAAAAGATCTGGAGAATCTCGACGTCTACCCTGCCAATTATTTCCGCCTGCAAGCGCTGGTGAATTCCTTCGTGCGCAGAGAAGTGAAGCGCGTGCTCGAGGTGGGAGTGGGCGAAGGGACTCCGCTGATCGCGCTGGGCAAGACCGGAATGGATGTCTGGGGCTTCGATCTGTCGGACAAGATGGTGGAAGCGGCGCGCAAGAATTTCAAAGACGCCGGGTTTGATGCGGACAGGATTTGCTGGGGCGATATTCAGGACTCGTTAACCTACACCCACCTTCTGCGCAGCGGTTTGTTCGACGGCGTACTCGCCATGGGCGTTATGCCGCACGTGGCCAACGATTCGCTGGTGCTGGACAACATCGCCACATGCCTTCGGCCCAATGGAAGTGTCTTCATCGAGTTCCGCAACAAATTGTTTTCCATGTTTACTTTCAATCGCCTGACCTACGACTTCATTCTGGACGACCTGCTGGCCGGCGTCGATCAGCGCGTCCGCGACGCGGTTGCCCAGGAGCTCAAGCCCAGGCTGCGCATGGATCTCCCGCCTTCGCGCGACACATTGGCGGACGGCGCGCCTGGATATGACGCGATACTCTCCAGGTTTCACAATCCGTTCGAGGTCATGGAAGTTTTTCGGCGCAAAGGATTCAAAGACATCGAGCTTCTCTGGTATCACTACCATCCGGCCCTGCCCATGCTGGAATCGAAACTCGGACCGCTGTTCCGGAAAGAGGCTCTTAAGCTCGAACACGAAACGTCGGGGTGGCGCGGACTCTTCCTGTGCTCGGCGTTTGTCGTAGAGGCCACACGCGGCTAGGACAAAGAACTGGTGACAATCGGTCAACCCAGTCCGCCAGCCCCAAACCCTACCGAGTCCTCCATCGGGGATCTCATGTATTCATGGGCGAGCGACCTGTTTCCCATCTGTCGCAGCCTGACCGGTGAAGGAAACCGAAAAACCATTCAGTATCTGCACGACTTACTTCCGGGGTTGAAGGTTCACGAAGTTCCGTCCGGAACCCAAGCCTTCGATTGGACCGTCCCCGACGAATGGAATGTTCGGGATGCTTTCGTCGCAGATGAGAAGGGAACTCGCGTCATCGATTTCCGCAAGTCCAACTTGCACCTGGTGGGGTATTCCACGCCGATGGACGCGGTCATGACGCTGGAAGAGTTACAGCCGCATCTTTACTCTCTGCCGGAGATGCCGGACGCCGTCCCTTACGTGACCTCTTATTACGAGCGCCGCTGGGGGTTCTGCCTGTCCGATCATGATCGGCGCCGGTTGCGGCCGGGGCAGTACCGGGTCGTGATCGACAGCACGCTGGCGCCCGGGTCGTTGACTTATGCGGAGCTTCTCTTGCCGGGTCGCGACGAGAAAGAAATCTTTCTCTCTACTTATATCTGTCACCCTTCGCTGGCGAATAACGAACTTTCCGGTCCGGTGGTGACCACAGCGCTGGCTCGGTGGCTGTCCGGGCTCCCCGAGCGACGGTACTCATACCGGATCTTTTTCGGGCCGGAGACAATCGGCTCGATTCTTTACCTGAGCCGCAATCTGGAAGCGCTGCGGCGCAATGTCGTCGCCGGTTTCGTGGTGACTTGTGTAGGGGATGAGCGCGCTTACTCTCTGATGCCGTCGCGCCTTGGAGAATCTCTGGCCGACCGCGTGGCCCGGCACGTGCTGCGACACCACGCTCCGGATTTCGTTACCTACTCTTTTCTCGATCGCGGCAGCGATGAGCGCCAATACTGCAGCCCCGGCGTCGATCTGCCGGTGGTGTCCATCATGCGCACGAAGTACGGCATCTACCCGGAATACCACACTTCCAACGATGACTTGAGTTTGATCTCGCCGGCGGGTTTGACGGGAGGGTTCGCAACGCTGCAAAAGTGCCTGCTGGCGCTGGAGAATAATTATCGCTATCGCACTACTTGCAAATGCGAGCCGCAACTCGGTCGACGCGGGCTTTACCCGACGTTGAGTACGCGTTCCGGGGCACACACGGTGAAAACTATGATGAATTTCCTGGCGTACGCGGATGGCCAGCATGATCTGATTGAAATCGCCGAAATCATCCAAGAACCGTTTGATGCTTGCCTACCCGTGGTGACCAAACTGCTGGATTGCGGAGTGCTGGAGAGAGAATAGGCCGATGCCGCGATCTCAGAAGCCTCGCGCTGACGAGACCTGCGTCGTCGGCATGACCGCGGCGTGGCAGGCAGCGCACAGGGTGCTTTCCTTGAGGTCGATCCACTCCACGGCGTGGGAGGCGGCCATGGCGCAGCGGTAGTCGTCGCAGTGCGTCAGATTCAGAGTGTGGCCCAGTTCGTGGACGGCTTCCTTGATCACGCGCTGGCGAAACAGCTTTGGGTCAGGGGGAAGGCCATAGAGTTCCTGGCGCAGGCGGTGGGCTGAGACCACGGCGCAGGGGCCACCCATCTGCGCCTCTCCGAAAACGAAAGTGAGAATCGGGATGTAGAGATCCACTGCCGCGATCCCCAGCATTCGCCAGGAGTCCGCGGTCAGAAAACTTTGCATGCGACCGAGGATTTCCGAGGAGTGGTACTGCTGGCGCTCGCCGTGGAAGGCGAACTCCGGATCCATGCGGACGGGAAGCACCATGCTGCGGACGCGGAAAGTTTCTTCGACGGCGAGCCGCAGATCCTTCATCAGCCCGTCATCCACATTCCCGATCGGCAAGAGGTGCAGCAGCTTCATGGGGCAGTTGTCAGTTCTCAGTTATCAGTTCTCAGTCTCCGATTCGCCACTGAGAGCTGATAACTGAGAACTGAGAACCACTTTCAGTTTCAGCGCGTTTCCACTGGAGCCCGCGTCCAGCCGTACTTCTTCAGCTTGTGATAGAGAGTGACCCGGTCGATGTCGAGTATCTCCGCGGCGTGACTCTGGTTGCCTCCGCATTCCTCTACCACCCGCAGGATGTGGGCTCGTTCCATGTCCTCAAGGGTCTTGCTTGAGCCGTTGGAGGTGTTTTGGGGCTTGAAGATGAAGTCCCGTTCCTGCAGCTCCGGCTCCTGCCCCACTACCATGGCGCGCTCCACCGCATTTTCCAGTTCGCGTACGTTTCCCACCCAGGTTTGCTGCTGCAATTGGTTCATGGCCTCGGGCGAAACTCTGGTGATGCGCTTGTTCATGGCCAGGGAAAACTTTTGAACGAAATGGTTCACGAGCGCGGGGATGTCGTCGCGGCGCTCGCGCAGCGGCGGCAATTCGATGCGGAAGACGTTGAGCCGGTAAAAAAGATCGGGACGGAACTTACCTTCTTCGATCAGTTTCTCCAAATCCTTGTTGGTGGCGGCAATGCAGCGGAAGTCCACTTTGATGGTTTGATTGCCGCCGACTCTTGTGATTTCGCGCTCCTGCAATACGCGCAGCAGGTCGGTCTGCGTCTTCAGGGTGATGTCGCCGATCTCGTCGAGGAAAACCGTTCCTCCCTCGGCAATTTCGAACTTGCCTTTCTTGCGATATTGGGCGCCGGTGAAGGCTCCTTTTTCATGTCCGAAGAGTTCGCTTTCGAGAAGCGTCTCGGTCAGAGCGCCGCAGTGAATGACTACCAGAGGATGAAATCTTCGCGGGCTGGCGTGATGGATAGCGCGCGCCACCAGTTCCTTGCCGGTGCCGCTTTCTCCTGTGACCAGCACGGTCGCGTCGGTGGGGCCGACGGTCTCGATGGCGTCGAAGACCTTGCGCATGGGGCCGCTCTGGCCGACGATGTCTCCCGGGCGCGCGACTTCGGCGACCGTCTCGCGCAAGAGCACGTTTTCCTGGGTCGTCCGCTTATGCGCGAGCGCGTTCTTCACCAGGTGTGCGATCTCGTCTGGGTCTAGCGGCTTGGTCACATAGTCATAGGCGCCGTTCTTCAGCGCTGCTACCGCGGTGTCGACCGAGGCATAGCCGGTCATGATGATTACGATGAGTTCAGGGTCGATTTCGTGCATGCGGCGCTGCAGCTCGATCCCGTCGGTGCCGTGCATTTTGATGTCTACCAGGGCCGCATCCCAGCGTTGTTCCGCCAGCCGGGTGAGCGCGTCGTTGGCGTTCTCTACCGTGGTTACCTGGTACCCTTCTTCGTGGAACCATTTGCCGAGCGAATCGCGCACGCTCAGTTCATCGTCCACGATCAGCAGTTTTCCCTGTGTGCTCACTTCAATCACCTCACCTTTGTCGCAGCATTCTTGCCGCCGGCGGCCGCCAGCGAAGCGTCCGTGGCGTGACTGGGCAGGGCTATGGTGAAGGTGGTGCCCCGGCCGAGTTCGGATTGGACTTCGATGCGCCCGTTGTGCCGCTCCACGATGCCACGGCTGATGGCCAAGCCCAGCCCGACTCCGTGTCCGCGTTCTTTGGTAGTCAGAAAAGGTTCGAAGATACGCGGCATAACGTCGGGAGCGATGCCGGCTCCGTCGTCGCGCACCTGGATTTCGATGGCACTCTCATCTTCGATGAGACGAGTAGTGATCCAGAGATTGCCGCCCCGGGGCATGGCATCGATGGCATTCATGATCAACGCCAGCAGGACCTGTTCAATCTGCGCCGGATCGCAGGGCAGGGGCGGCAGATCTTTCGCATGCTTCAGTTGCAGCTCGATTCCGCGCAGCTCCAATTGATGCCGCACCAGCAGCAGGCAACGATCGATCACGGTGCGCAGGTCGGTCGACTGCACGTTCATGGGCGCGGTTCGCGAAAGAGTCAGCAGATTCTTGATCAGGTCGCCGCAGCGCCGGCTTTCGGTGGCGATCAGGTCGAGACATTCCATCGCCTCTTCTTTTTTTTCGTGTTCGGTCTGGCCAGTCGCTACCCATTTCCGCAGCAACTTGGCATAAGTCAGAATTCCGGAGAGGGGGTTGTTCACCTCATGCGCCACGACGGCCGCCATCTTGCCCAGGGAAGCCATTTTTTCCACGTGCAGCACGTGATCGTGGGCGCGATTTAGTTCCTTTGTTTTTTGCTCGACGCGATCTTCGAGCGTCTTTGCCCAGGTGACGATTTCTTCATTGGCGGCGCGCAACTGCAGGCTCATGCTGTTGAAGGAATGAGCCAGTTCACCCACTTCGTCATGGGATCGCACTTCGATCTGGTAGCCGAGTTCTCCCTGGGAAAGATGTTCCGTACCTTTTTCCAGCGCCTTGATGGGTTTGCCGACCTCTTCCCACACGAATAACCAGCTCAAGACTGCTACGATCAGCATTGCTCCGGCGGTGTAATAGAGCATGCGGGCGCTGCTGACCTTAAGTTGCTCATCCGTTTTCGCGAGTGAAAGATTTGTGTCGAGCACGCCCAGAACCTGCTGGCCGGCGGGATGCGCGTGGCATTCGGCGTTGGAGCAGCCGGATTGATTTTCGATGGGAGTGATAATTCCCAGCACCCGTTGCCCGCCGGCACTGCGATAAATGCGAAAGCGGTCGGGGCGATTGAGGCGAGCCAGGGGCTGCGACTGGTTGTGGCATCCGTAGCAGGCCTCGGCTGTCTTGTCGAGAACGTGGCTGACTTCCTTTGGATCGGTGGAGTAGCTGACCCGGCCTTCCTGATCGAGAATGCGCACCTTGACCATGCCGGGTTCGTCGGCCATGGTTTGGATGGCGTGGTAGAGTCCCTCGCGATCGTTGCGCAGCATGTAGTAGGTGGTGCTGTGCTTGATCACATCGCTGACCCGCTCGGCGCTGGCCAGGGTGGCGGCTTCCAGATGCTGGCGATGCAATCTTATGTTCAGGTATCCGAGGAGAGCGAAGATGACGACCATGACCGCCAACAGAGAACCGATCAACTTCGCAGAGATGCTGTGAGTTAGACGCTTCCATCCCAAATCGCGGCGAATTGGGTCAATCTCCGGCATGGCCTAGCACCGGTGTGACAGCCACAGGCCCGAGTTCGGACCGGAGGCGCGGCTCGACTGCATGTTTCTCTTCAGGATAGATAGGCAGGTATTTCACTGCCACCCCGAACAGGGCGAAGCCCATCGCGATAATCATCAGGGTCACGGAAAACTCCGTCCACTTGGGGACGTAGTGGTGGCCGACGTAAGTTTCAAATCCGGTGAGAGCGATATTGAGGCGGTTGGTGATGAATCCGAGCACGGTAAAAATAGAGGCCAGATACAGGCCTTGTGGCGATAGGCGGACCTTCTTGAAGCTGAGCATGGTGATCGGAATTACGAAAGCCAGCGCCAGTTCGAGCCATAGAAAGTACGCTTCGTAGCTGGGTTTAACGATTTGTCCCAACATTCCGCGATGGAAGTAATCCTCGAAGCGCAGCAGCGCATTGACCCAGAGAGCAACCAGCAAGGCGCCGCCAAGTTCGACCAGAACCGGTAGTTCAAGGTGGCGGCCGAAGGCTTTCGCGCTTTGCGTGGACTCGAAAATCGTCATGGCCAGACCGACGGCAATCGCCGATCCGAAAAAGAGGAAGGGCAGCGCGGGCGTGTACCAGAAGGGATGCAGCTTGCTGGGCATGATCAAGTAAAGCGATCCGAGCGAACTCTGGTGCAGAGTGGAGAGCAGGATGCCGAGGACGATCAGCACCGGGTAGACCCTCCTGATCCACTTGATGGGAGCATGCAGGTGGAGGCGCTCCAGCACATTGGGAAGGAATTCGAAAAAGAGCACGGTGGTGTAGGCCATCACGCACATGCCCACCTCGAACATGACCGAGTGCGGGTTCATGTAGATCATCTGGTGCCAGATGTACCAGGGCCGGCCCAGGTCGAACAACAGTCCGACGATGAAAAGCAAATAGCCAAGGAATGCCGTCAGCACGGCCGGGCGCACCACGCTGTGCAAGCGCTCGACGTTGAACAGATAGACCGCGCCGACAATGCAGAAACCGCCAGCCGCCAGCATGACTCCACAGAGGCAGTCGAAGCCGATCCACAATCCCCAGGGAAACTGGTCGGTCATGTTGGAAACCGCGCCCAAGCCGTAAAAGTATCGAATAACTGTGGAGTACAGGCCCAGGGCCATGATCACCAGGAATACGATTTTCCAGAAGGTCAGCTTGATCTTCATTTGGTCCCCCCGGATTTCGTTGCCCCGGAATTCGTCCCCTCGGATCGCGCACTCCCGTTCTTTTCCGCGGCTTCCGCTTCGGCTACTTCTTCGCGGCGATGCGAAACCCAGTAAATGCCTCCCAATACCAACGTCCAGACCGGGATGAAGTCGGGGATTCTCTCCATCACTCGGCCGGTGTATTCGGGCATCGGAGTGGTGCCGACTCTTGCAGATGCCGGATAACCGTAGTCTTCGACGTTTACGCTGGAAAGAATAAGGACCGACGTTCCTCCGACTTCGTTAAGGCCGTAGATTCGCGGCAGGTAGGTGGAAGGACTCTGACGGATGCGGTCCTGCGCCTCTTTAATAAGGTCGTCGCGCTCTCCGAACTTCGTAGCTCCAGTGGGACAGATCTCGGCGCAGGCCGTCGGCTTGCCGGCGAGCACGCGGTCCGGGCACATAATGCACTTGCGAACGCGCGGGTTCAGCGATTGCCATTCGTACTTTGGCTGATTAAAGGCGCAGGCCACCATGCAGTAGCGGCAGCCGATACACTTCCACACGTCGTATACGACTGGACCCTCCGCTGTTTTATGGAAGGCGCCAACGGGACAAACCGAGGCGCAAGCGGGATGCTCGCAGTGCATGCAGAGGCGGCGCATGAATTTGTCGTCCCTGGTGAGAACGACGGTGTATTTGTGTTCGGATTGCACCGACTCGGCGGCTACTTTGTCGTCGTAGGGCAGCTTGTTCTGCTGCGCGCAGGCACCTTCACACTGCTTGCAGCCGATGCACATCGTGGCGTCGTACAGCAGAGCCTTACTCATGGGAGTTAACTCCTCGGTGCTCCCAAGCGTGAGCCCGTTCCAGCGGAATGAAATAAGAGGCGAACCTGCGCTCGGACGGAACAGGCTTGGAAACCTTTAGAGGGCGTTTCATAAATGCCTTGAGCTTGGAGGGCACGTCCTTCAGGGGCCAAAGCCCGCATTCTGCTGAGCCCTGAACGGCACCCTTCGGCTGCGCTCAGGGCAGGCTCTGAAGCCGTGCCCTACCCAAACCGACTTACGAAACACGCTCCATCAACGATCAACGACTGAGGCCAACCGCTACTTCTGCAGGCTGCGAATGTAAGCAACGACAGCTTTCACGTCGTCAGCGCCTAGAGCCTTCACTGCGGGCGTGTGTTTCGCTGTGCCCGTAACGGCCTTGGCCAGGTCGGCATCCGACAGCTTTTTGGCCTCGGGGGAAATCAGGCTCGGAGCCTTCATTGCGGGCTTGCCGGCCGCATCCGCACCGTGGCACATGGCGCATTTCCCCTTGTAGATCGTGGCTCCGTCGTCAGCCCATGACAGATTGGGGATCAGGATGAACAGGGCTACCGCGATTGTCATTACCAGCATCATCAGCTTTGTCGTCTTCATGATTTCGTTATTTCTCCTTGTGAAATTTTGCAACCTGCTGAAACTCGGTTTTCGTCTCTCAGCCGTGCATGTGTTGCGAAAATAACCACCGATACAGCCCTCTAAAATACTGGACGTAACAAAACTCAGCAGCTCCATAGCTGCCCAGTTGTGAGTTTCAACGTTGCGGGGGAATAGCCGCAGTGATCCAGGTCACCCTAGACGGTGACTTTGGCCGAGAGCCTTACGCGCTCAATCGAGAGCTTCCAGGCGGAGAATCCCGAGAATCCGTGAGTCACGGCAAGCGGTGACTGCGGTCACTGCGTCCGGCGCAAGTCGGCGGGAGAATCTCGCTATAGCAGCGAGGTGTGGCAATGCCGATACTGATGTTGGCTCTGCTCGCGTTGGCGGTTTTTGGCGTGATTGGGATTCTTTTGACCGCCGCGGTAATCATGGAGCGATCCAAGCACAAACGTTTAGCGAAAGGTGACGCCGCAAACGCTGTGACCGCCGGCGTTGCCCCCTCCCCCAATCCGAAACTTTGATAAGACCGCGTGGCGGCGGCGCGACGACACAGAATCCGTCCGCAAAGGAGAAAATTCCATGAGCACGGTTGTGTTCGACAAGAAAGCCGACCTGGCTGGACCGGGAATCGGCGATTACAAAGAACTGGAAAAAATTCTGCCGCAGGGGTACCGCTCCCTGCTGACCCCGAAAGAGACGCAGCAGGCCATCTTCCAGGTGAAGCGATATATCGAAGACAACCTGTGCAAGGAACTCAGCCTGACCATGGTGGAGGTTCCGCTCATCGTGGATGTAGAGAGCGGGGTCAACGACATGCTCGATCGCGACGGGTCGCGCACGCCGATTCAGTTCCATATCTCGAACGATCACGACCAGCATCCAGTCGAAGCGCAGGTGGTGCAGGCTGCGACTAAGTGGAAACGCGCCGCGCTGAAGCAGTTCGATTGCCAGATGGGCGAGGGCATCTGCACCGATATGCGCGCGGTTCGGAAGGACTATTTCCTGGATCACGACCATTCCGCCTATGTCGATCAGTGGGATTGGGAGCGCGTCATCACCGCCGATGAGCGGAAGCTCGATTTCCTGAAGACGATTGTCGGCAAAATCTGGAAAGTGATCGTGGGCGCGGATAAGTTTGCTCAATCCCTGTTTCCGCAGTTGAAAGACCCACGCTATCCCGATCTGCCGGAGGAATTGAAATTCCTGCATGCGGAGGAGATTCTCGATATGTATCCCACGCTGCCGCGTAAGCAACGCGAGACGGCGGTGCTGCAAAAATATCCCGCGATCTTCATTATTGGGATTGGCTGGCCGTTGCAGGATGGCTATCCGCACGAGATGCGCGCCGCGGATTACGACGACTGGGTCACCGACACTGAGGATCAGACCGGCAAAGACACGCATGGGCTGAACGGCGACATCCTGGTGTGGAATTCGGTGACCAAGCGGCGTCATGAACTGACGTCGATGGGAATCCGGGTAACGGCCGAGACGCTGAAGAAGCAGCTCACGATGGCCAAGCAACTGGACTTTTTGAAACTGCCTTATCACCAGGCGATTCTGAACAACCAGATTCCGCTTTCGATTGGCGGCGGAATCGGGCAGTCGCGGACGTTGATGCTGCTCCTCCGCAAAGCGCATCTTGGGGAAGTCAGCGTTACGGTTTGGCCTAAGGTGCTGAAGGAGATGTGCGCGGGGAAGAACATTTTTGTGCTGGAGTAAGAGCGGTTCGGTGGAAGAAGCTAGAAGGGGTAGTCAAGCGACTACCCCGAAAGCCAGCGGTCCTGGCGCGAAGCGGATCGTTAATTAGTTTCACATATCTGCAGCAAGAGTTTCTCCAAAGGTGCAGATGTCTTGGCTGGAAACGGCTGACCGATAGCGCGGAAGGCCATCTTGAGAATCTTCAAGAGATAAAGCGCCGTGTTGAAGACTGCGGACATCTCCACTCCTTGGGTTCGGTCAAGCGCGACTTGCACAACGAACGTTTCGCGCGGTCCCGCCACGTGACTGTTCATGGAGGCCGCCGTAGCGTGGACGAATTGGGATGTCCAAGAATAAATCCATTCGTAGTCGAACTGCCAATTGATGCGTGCACCGTTCACCTTCTCATACCCATCTGCCTCCTCCGCCAAGGTTCTCGCGCTACTACTTCGTCCCTTCTTGCCCTTCTTACCGTACCGGGTTTGGGACCAATGTGCAGCCGGAGAAGGGGGATACGCGCGAGCCCATTTCAGCATCAGTTTGTAGTCTGGCATCATCTTCTGCAGTTGTTTCCTGGTGTACTTAGGCTGGCTCCTACCGGCGTTGTCCAGTACGGTCAATCTCGCCAGTCGGTGCATCATCTGCACTTTCCATTTCCCGACGTAGCGAACAAACCTTCGCGCGCGGCGCTCACAATAGCGGTTTGTAATGAAGCGAAGGCTCAGCGCGACCTCCACCAGAGTTCTGGACAGACCAAAGGCTTCTTCGGGAAGTCCGGCGTCGATCAGGCAAGTCACAGCCTGGGACACTTTTACCGCCTTCGAAACCAGCGCTAAGACGACCCTGTCCAGTAAGACATTTCCGCGAGGGTGAAACTGTTGTTCATTCATGAATGAGGCTATCGTTCTGGTCGCCCGTTTTAGCTGCCGCTTGTGCGCTCGTTCTAGTTGTGACATGGGTGGTTCCTAGTTGATGCCGGGTAACTTCCTAATGACGGAATGTTACTCTACGTCGAAACTGGGTGGAAGCCGACCGGCCCATGAGACCTCGAGGTACACCTCAAGCGTTCTTCTGCTGTTCAACGTCCTGAAACTGCGAAATCTCCACCGCCCCATTGGGAAACACGGCAGTGATTTTGAGTTCTCCACCCATGGCGCGGATGTAGTTCCGGAGAGTGGATACGTACATGTCGGTGCGCCGCTCGAGGCGCGAAATGCCTCCCTGCGGAATCCCGAGCAACTCCGCCAGACTGGTCTGGGTCAAGCTGCGCGCCTCGCGAAGTTGGTTCAGCGACAGACGGCCGATCTCCTCGCGCACCCTTGCCTTGATGCGAGCTTCTCGTTCCGGCCCAAGATGCTTGCGAACGTCTTTCCAGTTCCTTGACATGGTTACTCCTTGTTCTCGGACAAATGAATCTCGCGCAAATGCGCATCGTAGATTTCGTCCGCCTTCTTGATGTTGACCTTGTACCAGTTGGCGTCGCCCGTTTTGTCCCCGCCAAGAATAAGGTAAGCCGCGCGGCGTGGATCGAACGCAAACAGAATCCGGTAGGGTCTGCCCTGGTGTTGGACCCGCAATTCCTTCATGTTTGCATGACGGGAATCGCGGACCGTATCTACATGCGGACGGCCAAGGGACGGCCCTAGTTCTTCGAGCAGGTCCACCGAGAAGTTGACGCTTTCGTGCTCATCGTCCGTGAGCTCTCGATACCATTCGGCGAACTCGTCGCTGACTTCGACCGTCCATGCCACCCAGTTACTATACCTTTAAGGATATATGTTGTCAAGGGTATATTATTAGGTGGGATGCGAGCGCGTGATGCCCGACTTACACTCCGAGCGGCTGCTCTGCTGGCACCGTCGCGCCCGTCAGATGGCTCTTTACCGCTGCGGCCAAGCGGCGGATGCCTTCTCTTATTTGCTCGGGAGTAGCGTTCGAGAAGTTCAGGCGCATGTGGCGGCTGCCTTCTTGCGGATCGTTGGCGTAGAAGGAATCGCCGGGCACGAAGGCCACATTCTGCTCTAGCGCTGAACGGAAAACTGCCTGGATGTCCAAGCCTTGGGGCAGAGTTACCCAGAGGAATAGGCCGCCCTTGGGATGAGTCCAAGTTACTTCGGGCGGGAAGAATTCTCCGAGAGCCTGGAGCATTACGTCTCGGCGTTCGCGATAGACCTGGCGAATCAGCTTTACGTGTTTGTCGAGGAATCCATCGCGCGCTACTTCGTAGGCTACGAACTGGGTGAAGGTTGACGTGTGCAGGTCGGCTCCCTGCTTTAGTTGCGCCAGCTTGCCGATGACATCCGGCGGAGCCACGATCCATCCCAAGCGAAGGCCGGGAGCCAGCGTCTTCGAGAATGTGCTCAGGTAAATGACGTTGCCGATGGAATAGCCGGCGTCGCGGCGCAGATTCTCGCGGTCGAGCACGACCAGCGATGGCAGGTGCTCGCCTTCATAGCGCAACTGTCCGTAGGGATCGTCTTCGATGATTGGAATGCCGTAGCGGTCGGCCAGCAGGACTAGTTCGTGGCGACGGCCCTCCGATAAGGTGGTTCCGGCGGGGTTCTGGAAGTTGGGGAGCACGTACATGAACTTGGGGCCGGAACGCAGAGGCTTCTCCAATTGATCGGTGCAGAGGCCGTTCTCGTCGCTGGGGACGGAGACATATTCCGCGCCGTACACGTTGAAAGCCTGCAGCGCGCCTAGATAGGTCGGTGCTTCTACCAGCAAGCGATCTCCGGCATTGATGAAGAGCTTGCCGATCAGGTCGAGGGCCTGCTGCGAGCCGGAGGTGATCAGGACGTTCTCCGCCTTCGCCTTGATTCCGTAACGCGCCATGTTGTTGGCAATCAGTTCGCGCAGCGGCGTGTAACCCTCGGTGGCTCCGTATTGCAGGGCTAGGGGCGCTTGCTCGGTTAGCACCTTGTGGCAGGCTTCTTCAAAACGCTGGACGGGGAAAACGTCGGGCGCGGGCAGGCCGCCGGCAAAGGAGATCATGCCGGGTTTTTGCGTGACCTTTAGCAACTCGCGAATTTGAGAACTGGTGATGCCCTTGGTGCGCGCCGCGTAACGAGATGTCCAGGCCGTCGACATTGGTGAGCCTCTTTGTGATTATCCGATTTTTTTCATCCGGAAGCGAGCGATCTGGGCTTGCGGCAAACAGCAGGTCCTTCGCTTCGCTCAGGATGACAATCCGTAAACGGGATGACAATCCATAGACGGGATGACAATCCGTAAATTCCTAGGCGAAGCCGTCGGGCTGACTTACCGCGCCGATGTGCGCCTGCTCATCGATGAACAGGCGGCCTGCGGTTAGCGCCTTGCGGTCGATTTCCAGCAGAGCGACTTTTTTCACCTTGTCCTCGAGAACGCTTAAGGCGGTTCCGGGAGCCAGACACTCGGTTTCTTCCAGTAACGCTCCCATCATTACTATGTTGGCTGCCTTGGTCGAGCCCAGCTTGTCGGCGATCTCCGCCGCCGGAATGCAGACTACCTGCACTTCCGGCGCGCTGAAGTCGGCGGGAAGGCTGGCGCCGTTGTAAAGAATTACGCCGCCGCTCACTACCTCGCGGGCAAACTTCCGCAGTGAGAACTCGTTCATGGCCACGAGCACGTCGGGATGCGAGACTAGGGGCGATCCTATCCGCTCGTTCGACAAGCACACATGGCAGTGGGCGCTGCCCGAACGCATCTCTGGTCCATACGACGGGAGCCAGCTCACTTCCAGGCCTTCGCGCATGCCCATTTCGATGAGGAGTTGGCCCAACAGCAGGACGCCTTGTCCTCCGAAGCCGGCGATGTTGATCTTCACGTCCCGGAAATGATGGGTGTGTTGCCGATTGGAGGTGTCGTGCGCACCCGCTTTTTGAGTGATGTCAAGCACATCGGCTACGGGGCGTTGCGGCGGCTGATTGCCCGCGGGCATTTCCGGCCGGTGGTCGCGGAAAACATTCAGCGGAAAGATGGGCATCATCTTTTCTAGAACCCAGCGCCGCGCTTCCACGGGATCTTTGCCCCAGATCGTCGGACACGGCGACAAGATTTCGACGAACGAGAAGCCTGCGCCATCGCGCTGGACTTCGAGTGCCTTGCGGATGGCCCGCCGCGCTTTCATGATGTTCTTGTTGTCGGAAAGCGCCACACGTTCGATGTAGGCCGGAGCATCGAGCGTGGCGAGCAGTTCCGCCATGTGCAGAGGGAAGCCTTCGTTCGACGGGCGCCGGCCCCAGGGAGACGTTGTGCTCTTCTGCCCGACCAGAGTCGTGGGCGCCATCTGGCCGCCGGTCATGCCGTAGATTCCGTTGTTCACGAAAAAGACGGTGATCTTCTCGCCGCGATTGGCGGCGTGCACGATTTCAGCCGTGCCGATCGCGGCCAGATCGCCGTCTCCCTGATAGGAGATGACGATTTTATCGGGGCAGGATCGTTTGATTCCCGTGGCCGACGCGGGCGCGCGGCCGTGAGCTACCTGTACGTTGCCAACATCAAAATAGTAGTAGGCAAATACCGAGCAGCCTACCGGACTTACGAAAATGGTTTTGTCCTGCAGTCCCAGTTCCTGCAGCGCTTCGGCAATCAGTTTGTGTACTACTCCGTGTCCGCAGCCGGGACAGTAGTGGGTCTGGTGCTTCAGCTCCGACTTGCGCTCGTAGAGGTCGTAGAAGACCGGCGACTTGGAGTGGAGTAGTTCGTATCCGTCGTTGCTGGCTTTGGGATCGACTTCGGGCTTAACCTCGACCTTGGCTTCGACCTTAACCTCGGACTTAACTTCTGGATCGGTTACGCTGATCACGCTTTCGTTTGCCATTTTCGTTGTCCTCTTCGGACCAGATCGACGTGGAGCTGGTCTCAGACTGCCACGGCCATGCGTGTCAACACTTGTTGTTGCAACTCTTGGACCGAGGGCACGTTGCCGCCTACTCGGCCGTAGAACTCCACCGGCACCTTGCCGTTCAGCGCCAGGCGCACATCTTCCACCATTTGTCCGTTGCTTAATTCGACGACTAGAACTTTTTGCACGTTCTCCGCCGCTTTTATCAGCGCCTTCGACGGGAATGGCCACAGCGTGATTGGGCGGAACAGGCCAGCTTTCACGCCTTCCCTGCGCAGCGCTTCCACCGTGGACAGCAACACTCGGGAGACGATGCCGTAGCCTACCAAGAGCACCTCAGCGTCCTCGGTGCGGCAGAGTTCCGAGCGCGGCTCGGCTTCTTGCGCGCGAATGTATTTGGCTTCCATCTTGCGCTGGTGATCTTCCAATTCGTCGGGTTCGAGAAAAATAGAACTGATGAAATTGGCGCGCGTCTCTGGCGTTCCTTTTACGGCCCAAGGCTTTTCGGGAGGAGGAATTTCACGATCTTCGAGTTCCAGCGGTTCCATCATCTGCCCGACGAAGCCGTCGGTGAGAACGACGGCGGGATTGCGGTATTTGTCGGCTAGATCGAAGGCCAGCATGGTGAAGTCGGCCATCTCCTGCACCGATGCGGGAGCGAGCACGATATTGCGGTAGTTGCCATGGCCTCCGCCTTTCACCATGGCGAAGTAGTCGCTTTGTTCGGGAGCGATGTTGCCGAGGCCGGGCCCGCCGCGCATTACGTCCACAATTACGCACGGCAGTTCCGCGCCGGCCAGATACGACATACCCTCCTGCATCAGGCTGAGGCCGGGCCCGGAGGATCCACTCATGACGCGGACTCCGGCCGACGCCGCGCCGTAGACCATGTTGATGGCGGCGACTTCGCTCTCGGCTTGAATGAAGGTTCCGCCGACCTGCGGGAAGTAGAGCGCGGCGGCCTCGGCGATTTCGCTGGCCGGAGTAATCGGATACCCGTAGTAACCGCGGCAACCGGCCAGGATCGCGCCCTTTACCACGGCTACGTTGCCTTTACAGAGCTGCCGCATATTCGCCTCCCGGGACTGGCACCTTGGCTTTTGCCTTTATCCGGTAGACCGTGATTGCGCCCGGCTCGGGGCAGCAATAGAAACAGATTCCACAACCGGTGCAGTCATGCCCGGTGTAGCGCGCCGGATGAAACCCGTTAGAACTTAACTCCGGCGCCAGTTCCAGGCATTTGGGCGGACAGGACTCGACACATAGTCCGCATCCTTTGCATTCCTCGACATCGACCGTGACCTTGCCACGCGCTTGCACTGCCATGGTTCGCACCCCGCCAGTTTCCATTACAGGCCGTCTTCGCCCCGGCGGCTGTGACCTTACGCACTAGCCGTTGTGAGGCGTGTCACAATCGTGATAACTCAGTCGTCCCTCCGGCACTTGAATCATTGGCTGCTCTTTTCCCAGCGCTGAAGCGCTGGGCTAAGCTCGGTCGCCCCTCCGGGGCTGGATTCTCGAATCAGCTGGTTCCACCGGATTGCCCGAAAATGAGTTCTCACGCTCACAGTTAATCTCTTGCCACTCAATCTTGCCACTCACTCTCTTACCACGACCCAGAGCTGGTCAGATACTCATGGATCGACTTCGCTGCGCGGCGTCCTGCGCCCATGGCTAGAATCACCGTGGCGCTTCCGGTGACGATGTCGCCGCCAGCGAAAACGCCTTTTCTCGATGTGCGCTGGGTCATCGGATCGGCTTCGATGTAATTCCGCTTGTTCGTGTTCAGGCCCGGTGTGGTGCTTTGGACTATTGGATTTGCGCTTGTTCCGATCGCTATTACGGCCACGGCTAGAGGAATTTCGTATTCGGAGCCTTCGATCGGAACCGGGCGGCGGCGTCCGGATGCATCCGGTTCGCCCAGGGCCATTTTCTGGCAGCGGGCACCGGCCAACCATCCCTTGCCGTCGTCGAGGAACTCGATGGGCGCAGCTAGCACCTGGAATTCGATGCCTTCCTGCTGCGCGTGTTTCACTTCTTCCTTGCGCGCGGGCATCTCGGCCTCGCTGCGGCGATAGAGAATGAACGCCTTGCCCGCGCCCAGCCGCAACGCCGAGCGGATGGCATCGAGCGCGGTGTTTCCGCCTCCGATCACGGCCACATTCTTGCCGCGGAAATCGAGCATGGGCTCGTCGTACCTTGGGAACTCGTAGGCATGCATCAGGTTGATGCGGGTCAGGAATTCGTTGGCCGAATAGACGCCATTGAGATGTTCGCCGGGAATGCCCATGAACTGCGGGAGGCCCGCGCCGGTGCCGATAAAGACCGCGTCGTAGCCTTCCTCCTGCATCAGTTCGTCGATGGTGACGGTGCGTCCGACGACTACGTCGGTCTCGAACTCGACGCCCATGGCGCGCATGTAATCGACTTGCTGACGGATGATCGCTTTCGGCAGGCGGAATTCTGGAATGCCATACACGAGCACGCCGCCGATTTCGTGCAGCGCCTCGAATACGTGGACCTGGTGTCCCTTTTGGACTAGATCACCCGCCGCAGTGAGACCGGAAGGGCCGCTGCCTACGATGGCAACCTTCTTTCCCGTGGGCGGCGCCTTGGCCACATTGCGGATATCCAGATGGCGCTGTTCATAGTCGGCTACGAAGCGCTCCAGATATCCAATCCCCAGCGGCTCGACTTTTTTGCCCATCAAGCAGCCGCCTTCACAGTGGTCTTCCTGCGGGCAGACGCGTCCGGTGATGGCGGGGAGCACGTTATCTTCGCGGATTTTGGCCGCCGCGGCCAGGTAATCGCCGGCTACGATCAACTGCACGAACTCTTTCACCTTGACGCCCACCGGACAATCGTTCACGCATACGGGCTTGGCACATTCCAGGCAGCGCTGCGCTTCGCGCTTCGCCAATTCTTCGGAATAACCCAGGTTCACTTCGGTGAAATTATGGGCACGCGATAGCGGAGGCTGCTCCAGCATGCGCTGGCGCGGCACCTTCATGCGGTCTTTTAATGGAACAGGATTCGCCGATGGTTGTTTCGGGGGCTGCTCGGTCGGTTGCGTCACCGGGCGTCTCCTTCCACCGCGCTTGCGCCGGGCTGGCCGGCATGAAGGGCTTCTAGCTGCTTTTCGGGCTCGTGCTGGAAATCTTCCATCGACTTCTGCTCCGCTGCCCGGTACATCGAATTGCGCTGCACCAGCACGGCGAAATCCACGCGGTGGGCGTCGAACTCGGGGCCATCCACGCAAGCGAACTCGCTCTTGCCGTCGACCAGCACGCGGCAGCCGCCGCACATGCCGGTGCCGTCGATCATGATAGGGTTCAGGCTGACGATGGTGCGGATATGCTCTTTCCGCGTCATTTCCGCCACCGCTCTCATCATGGGGATGGGGCCGATGGCCAGCACCAGATCGATGCGGGTGCCGTTCTCGATCAACTGGCGCAGCTTGTCGGTGACGAAGCCTTTGTCGGCATAGCTGCCGTCGTCGGTGGTGAGCATGAGGGCATCGCTTACCTCGCGCAGTTCCTTCTCCAGGATGACCAGCTCTTTATTGCGCGCGCCTACGATGGAGATCACGCGATTGCCGGCATGTTTCAGCGCCGCGGCCGTTGGATAGGCCATGGCCGTGCCCACGCCGCCGCCCATCACGACTACGGTGCCGAACTTTTCGATGTGCGAGGGCTTGCCTAGCGGGCCGACTACATCCAGGATGCTGTCGCCCGTATTCAGGGAATTGAGCAGGTTGGTGGTTTTGCCCGCCGACTGCACCACGATGCGAATCGTGCCGCGCTCGGGGTCGGAGTGTTCGATGGTGATGGGAATGCGTTCGCCCTGCTCGTACAGCCTGAGGATTACGAACTGCCCTGGTTTTTGTTTATGCGCGATGCGCGGCGCTTCGATGACGAACCGCTTGATGCCGGGCGCCAGGAACTCAGCGTGCAGGATTTTGAACATGGGTTGGCGTGGCTTGCCTTACACGATATTGTCTGAAATGCGAAGGCTAGTGGCTGTGACAGAGGTCACTGGTGAGGGAGAGCGGGATCACGCTGGGCGCTAATTACACAGGCGGCTTGAGAACCAGCGCTTCGTATGGTGAGAACTCAGTCGTCCCTCCGGGACTTGAACTATTTGTTCCACGCTACCCAGCGCTGAAGCGCTGGGCTACGCTCGGGTGCCCCTCCGGGGCTTTAGGCCCGACTAAAGTCGGACCCTTCCATTAATGACACATGGCATGGCCCGACTAAAGTCGGGCCCTTCCCAAAGGCTCACTGAAAATCGTTGTCAGATCTGGGCTACGTGCTGTAAACCCTTCACCGCCCTCATGTATTGGGCGCGCTCGAAGGCTCCCGGATCGGGGCAGCGTTGCTGGCTCATGCTGCCTTGCATCTGGTGCACGGATTCATATTCGTGCTCTGCCATCCACTCCAGAACGCCTTCTTCCACATGACGAAGATGCGGGATCCCATTGCGCAATAGAGCGGAGCAGAGCATGGTCACATCGGCGCCGACCATGAGCAGCTTGATCACATCCTCGGGGCCATGCACACCGCTGGTGGCTGCCAGGCTGGCCCGGATGCGGCCATAGAGGATGCCGATCCACGTCAGGGGGAGGCGCAACGCTTGCGGGCCGCTGAGCAGAACGTTGGGTTTGATTTCGAGTTCTTCCAGATCGATATCGGGCTGGTAGAAGCGGTTGAAGAGCACCAGGCCGTCGGTGCCCATCTGATCCAGACGCTTCGCCATATTGGACATGTTGCTGAAAAACGGACTTAGCTTGGCGGCTACGGGAATTTGAACCGAAGTCTTAACCTCGCGGAGGATGTCAAGGTATGCGTTCTCAACTTCGGAACCTGAGACTTCCATGTTGGTCGGAATGAAGTAAAGATTGCACTCGATGGCGTCGGCTCCGGCTTGCTCGATCTGCTTGGCGTACTTGGTCCATCCGCCCAGGGTCGAACCGTTCAAGCTGGCGATGATCGGAATGTTCACCGCGTCTTTGGCTTTGCGGATGTGCTCCAGATAGCCTTCGGGGCCGGTGCGGAATTCGCTGGTTTTGGGGAAGTAAGTTAGCGACTCGGCGAAGCTCTCGGTGCCGGCGTTTAGATCGCGTTCCAGCTCCAGGTTCTCCTGACGCAGTTGCTCTTCGAACAGGGAGTAGAGCACTACGGCCGAGGCGCCGGCATCTTCGAGGCTGCGGATGCCGCTGATTTCATGCGAGAGCGGGGATGCGGAAGCGACTAGCGGCGTGCGCAACTGCAGGCCGAGATATTTCGTGCTTAGATCCATGAATGTTTCCTCTTTCGAGCGATTTTCGTGATGGTGTATAGTGCGTGCCCTCAGCGGCTAAAGCCGGGGCTGAAAACAAGTCCGTTATCGCAGCGCTAAAGCGCTGCGCCACCCAAAATCAAAGCGACCTACTCTTCCAGACAAAATCAATGCAACGCTACTCTTCCACCCAAAATCAAAGCAACGCTACTTTTCCGTTTTTACTGGCACGGGCGGATCGGGGTGCTTCTCCGCTGGAGCCGCAGCCTTCTCGGGTTTGCGCTGCGCCAGGTACTCGTAAAAGTGAAAGCGCGTCTCCGCATCCTGCTGCGCTTCTTGCCACAGAAGCTTGGCGTGTTCAGGGTTGCTCTTCTGGAGCATCTTGAAGCGCGTCTGCTGCAGCAGATAGTCTTTGACTTTGCGGGTGGGGGTACGGGAATCGAGTAACAACGGATTCTCGCCGGCCAGGGTGCGCTCGGGATTGTAGCGATAGAGCAGCCACTGGCCCGAGTCAACCGCGACTTTCTGGTCCGACATGGCCGTCGTCATGTCTATGCCGTGCGCGATGCAGTGCGAGTAGGCAATGATGATGCTGGGGCCGTTGTAGGCTTCCGCTTCCAGAAACGCCTTTAGCGTGTGTTCGTCTTTCGCGCCCATGGCGACGCTGGCCACGTAGACATTGCCGTAACTCATGGCCATCATGCCGAGGTCTTTCTTGGGGCCCGGTTTGCCTCCGGCCGCGAACTTGGCTACCGCGCCTCGCGGCGTGGATTTCGAGGCTTGGCCGCCGGTGTTGGAATAGACTTCGGTGTCGAGCACGAGCACGTTTACGTTGCGTCCGCTGGCCAGCACGTGATCCAGGCCGCCGTAGCCGATGTCGTAGGCCCAGCCGTCGCCGCCTACGATCCAAACGCTCTTCTTCACCAGCATGTCGGCAACAGCCTGCAACTGCCTGGCATCGGGAGAGTTCACACTCTTCAGTTTCTCCTTCAGCAATTCGACGCGCTGGCGCTGCTCGAAAATGTCGGCCTCGTCTTTCTGCGGTGCGGTTAGCAAGGCGGCGACCAGCTCTTCTCCGATTGCGCTCGACAGACGTTTGGCCAATTCACGAGCGTATTCCGTTTGCTTGTCGATGGAGAGCCTGTACCCCAGGCCGAACTCGGCATTGTCTTCGAACAGAGAGTTCGACCAGGCTGGCCCGCGGCCGTCGTTATTCTTCGCCCACGGCGTGGTCGGCAGGTTGCCACCGTAGATCGAAGAGCAGCCGGTCGCGTTGGCGACGATCATACGATCGCCGAAGAGCTGCGAAACCAGCTTCAGGTAGGGAGTTTCGCCGCATCCGGAACAGGCTCCCGAGAATTCGAACAGAGGCTCCTGGATCTGTTGCTGGCGGATCGTCCCGACTTTGATCTTGCGGCGATCGAGCTCGGGAATCTTGAGGAAGAATTCCCAGTTCTCGCGCTCGGGCTCGCGCAGCGGCGGCTGCGGCACCATGTTGATGGCTTTCAGGCGGGTTTCGCTCTTGTTCTTCACAGGACAGATGTCGACGCAGATGCCGCATCCGGTGCAGTCTTCGGGCGCAACCTGGATGGTATATTTCTGGCCGATCCAGTCTTTATCCTTGTCGCGCACGTCGGTGGACTTGAAGGTTGCGGGCGCGCCCGCCAGTTCTTTCGAGTCGTAGACTTTGATGCGGATCACAGCGTGGGGGCAGACCATGGCGCACTTGCCGCACTGGATACAGATTTTCGTGTCCCACGCGGGGATTTCGAGCGCGATGTTACGCTTTTCCCATTTGGCGGTGCCGGTGGGGAAGGTTCCATCGACGGGAAAAGCGCTCACGGGGATCTCATCGCCGTGGCCGGCGTAGATTACGCCGAGCACATCGCGCTCAAACTGGGGCGCCTGCGGAGAGAATGCAGGCGGCATCTCGGTGTGGCTCGTGACCTTGTCGGGCACGGTGACTTCGTGCAGGTGGACCAGGGTCTCATCCACGGCGCGCATGTTCTGCTGCACGACCTCATCACCCTTTCTGCCATACGTGTAGCGGATCGACTCGCGGATGGCTTCGATCGCTTCATCGCGCGGCAGAACCTTGGAGATGGCGAAGAAACACGTCTGCAGAATGGTGTTCATGCGCGAGCCCATGCCGGTGTCGCTGGCTACCTGATAGGCGTCAATGATGAAAAAGCGCGCCTTCTTGGCGATCAGTTGGGTTTGGACTTCGCGCGGCAGATGGTCCCAGACTTCGTCCTTATTGAAAGGACTATTGAGCAGAAAGACGCCGCCCGGAACCAAGGCGCTTAGCATGTCGTAGCGCTCCAGGAAAATCCACTGATGGCAGGCTACGAAGTTGGCTTTCGAAATCAGATAGCTGGAGCGGATCGGCTGCGGGCCGAAACGCAGGTGCGAAACGGTCATCGCTCCGGATTTCTTGGAGTCGTAGACGAAATAGCCTTGCCCGTAGTTATCAGTGTTCTCGCCGATAATCTTGATCGAGTTCTTATTGGCTCCGACCGTGCCATCCGCGCCCAGGCCGTAGAACATGGCTCGCACCACATTCTCGGGCTCGACGGAAAAATCGGCATCGTAATCGAGACTGGCGTGGCTCACGTCGTCATGAATGCCGACGGTGAAGTGGTCTTTCGGCTTCGCCGCCGCCAGGTTGTCGTAGACGGCTTTGACCATCGCGGGTGTGAATTCTTTGGACGAGAGGCCATAACGTCCGCCGATGGTATCCGGCGCGGCTTTCAACTTTCCGTAGCCTAGCTTGATTCCTTCCTGAATGCCGTTGACTACGTCTAGATAGAGCGGCTCTCTGCCGGCGCCGGCTTCCTTGGTGCGATCTAGGACGGCAATCTTGCGCACGGTTGCGGGGAGAGCTTCGAGGAATCGCTGGACGGAGAACGGGCGGTACAGACGGACTTTCAGCAGGCCCACTTTCTCGCCGCTGCGGTTTAGATAATCGACCGTCTCGTGAGCGGTCTCGGCGCCCGAGCCCATCATGACGATCACGCGCTCGGCATCGGGCGCGCCCACGTAATCGAACAGGTGATACGAGCGCCCCACGACCTGGGCAAACTTGTCCATGACCGCCTGAACTTTATCTGGGCAAGCTTCATAGAAAAGATTGCCGGCTTCCCGCGCCTGAAAGAAGACGTCGGGATTCTGTGCGGTACCGCGCAACACGGGATGGTCGGGAGAAAGCGCTCGCTGCCGGTGCTCGACGACGCGATCCATGTTGATGAGGGCGCGCATGTCGTCTTCGGTGAGGAGTTCGATCTTGTTGACTTCGTGCGACGTGCGGAAGCCGTCGAAGAAATGCAGGAAAGGGATGCGGGTTTCGAGAGTGGCCGCGTGCGCGATTAGCGCCAGGTCCATGGCCTCCTGAACGGAGTTCGAGGAGAGCAGCGCGAATCCCGTGGTTCGGCAGAACATCACATCGGAGTGATCGCCGAAAATCGAGAGGGCATGAGTCGCGACCGTGCGCGCACTGACGTGAAATGCCGTAGCCGTGAGTTCGCCCGCGATCTTGTTCATGTTGGGGATCATCAACAGCAGGCCTTGCGAGGCGGTGAAGGTCGTGGACAGGGCTCCGGTCTGAAGCGCGCCATGAACCGCTCCGGAGGCGCCGCCTTCGCTTTGCATTTCGATCACGTGGGGCACGCTGCCCCAGATATTGGGGACCTCTTCCGACATCCATTGGTCCGCCCATTCGCCCATGTTCGACGAGGGCGTGATGGGGTAAATCGCGATAACTTCGTTGAGGCGGTATGCGACATAGGCGACTGCCTCGTTGCCGTCCATGGTCTTGAACTTACGCTTCATGAAATCCCTTCCTGAACTTCCTATTATGATTCCGACCCAGCCGCTCTGAGGGAACGGTCATATACAGAATGCCGGAAAGAGGGGGATGTTGTCGGGAACATGGCTCACGTTGACGTGTGACGGGGGTCACCGAGGGAAAACGAAGAGAAGTGCAAGTCTTGCCGGTTGTTGAGATTCCGGAGGAAGTGAGGGATCTGCGGTTCGCCGCAAAATGCAGATCCCTCCCCTTCGGCTGCGCTCAGGGTCGGGATGGCAATGGCAGTGAGTTATTTAGCGGGCTGCGGAAACACCAGCTTCCGCGCAGAAAGTGCGCCCGCAGCGGCTAAAAGCCGGATTCAAAAACAGTGTACTTATCGCAGCGGTAAACCGCTGCGCCACCCAAAATCAAGTGCAAAGTCGAGTTTTTCCGCTGCCTGTTAGAGGTCCAAGTAAGCCTGGATCGAAGTCAGGTCTTCACCGGTGCGGACGCGAAAGCCAAGGCCCCTCATGATGGCCTGCATCCCTACATTGTCGGGCAGCATTTCCGCGGACACCTGGCTTAGCTTTTCATCCCGCGCAACCTGGACGACACGGCGGAGCAGTTCCTTTCCCAAGCCCAGATTCTGATAGCGATCGGAAACCAGCACCGCGACTTCCGCTTCATTTTTGGCGTGGAGCTTGTTCATGCGCCCGACGGCGATAATCTGGCGCTCTCCGGTGGCGGGATCGGTGCGCTCGGCGACCAGCGCCATTTCGCGATCGTAATCGCCAAAACAGATGCGCAACAGGCGCTCATGCGCCACCCTGCGACTCAGGCTGAGGGAGCCGAAGTAGCGTAAATAGACGCTGCGATCGGAAAGCGTCTCGTGAAACTTGACCATCAGCGGCTCGTCTTCGGGGCGGATGGGGCGGATGGTGACCTGATTCCCATCCTTCAGGGTCCAGGACGAGACGTACTTGAGGGGATAGGGACGGATGGCGGGCTTGGGCAACTGGTCGAGAGTTACGGCGGGCCCGTGCAACACTACTCTGGCATCTAGGGCGAGCATGCGCTCGGGCGAAGCGAGCAGAGGATTGATGTCGATTTCCGCAATCCAGCGCTGTTCTACCACGAGTTGGCTGAAGCGGACCAACAGTTGCTCGAGCGCCGCCAGGTTGACGGGCTTGCGTCCGCGGACTCCCTTCAGTGCGGTATAGACCTTGGTTTGCTCCATCATTCTTTGCGCCAGCGTGGTGTTCAGTGGCGGAAGCGCGAGGGCGCGGTCGCGATACACTTCGACCAACTGGCCACCGGAACCAAACAGGACGACGGGGCCAAACTGCGGGTCCACGCTGCTGCCGAGGATTAGTTCGTAGCCATCGAGCTTCACCATGGGCTGCACGGTGACGCCGGAGAATTGGCCGGGGCCGGCTTTCTCCGCCACCGACGCTTCGATGGCGCGATAGGCGGCGCGAACCGCGGCTTCGTCGCGCAGGTTCAGCTTGACTCCGCCTACATCTGTTTTGTGGGTGATGGTTTCGGAAAAGACTTTCAGCACAATCGGAAAGCCAAGTTCGCGAGCGATCGCCGCCGCTTCGTCTTCGGTGGACGCAGCCCGCGTCTCTACTGTGGGGATGCCGTAAAGCGACAGGAGCTGTTTCGATTCCAACTCGTTCAGCAGAGCCTGGCCGCGACTGCGCGCATTCTGAATGATTTGCTCGACCTGCTTGCGGGCCGCGCTGTTCATCTCCGATTGGTCGGCGAGTGTGGGCGTTTCGTAGAGTCCGCGCAGGTTGTAGGTGTATTTCCACATGTAGGTGAAAGCCCTGGCCGCCGTGTCGGGGAAAGGAAAGGTTGGAATGCCCGCCGAATTCAGCACCGCTTCGCCGGCGGCAACACTGTTCCCTCCCATCCAACTGGCGATCACGGGCTTGCCGGTTTGTTTGGAGTAAGGCTTCAAACCTTCCGCGATCTGCAAAGGATCGGTCATTCCCTGCGGGGTTAGGATGACGAGAAGACCATCGCTGTTGGGGTCCTTCGAAGCAATCTCTAGCGCTTTCGCATAGCGTTCGGAATCGGCATCGCCGAGAACGTCAATGGGATTGTTATGACTCCAGTGGGCGGGGAGAAACTCATCCAGGCTGCGCATGCTTTCCGGGGAAATCTCGGCTAGTTCTCCGCCATTGTTTACCAGCGAGTCGGTGGCCAGGACTGCAGGTCCTCCCGCATTGGTCAGGATGGTAAGGCGCGGACCCTTGGGGCGGGGCTGCCGGCCGAGCACTTCCGCCATATAGAAAAGGTCGGCGATATTGTGGACCCGCAAGACTCCCGAGCGGCGGAACGCTGCGTCCAGCACTTCGTCGCTGCCGGTGAGCGCGCCGGTGTGGGATGCCGCGGCCCGCGAGGCCGCTTGCGATCGTCCGGCCTTGATCACGATGATTGGTTTGGTGAGGGCGACTTCACGCGCGGCGGACATGAAGGACCGCGCGTCGCCCACCGACTCCATGTAGATGAGGATGCTCTTGGTGTGGGGGTCGTCGCCGAAGTGGTAGATCAAGTCTCCCCAACCGACATCCAGCATCGAACCGGTCGAAACAATAGCGCTGAAGCCCACTTGTTCGCGCTGGCTCCAGTCGAGGATCGCGGTCAAAAGCGCTCCACTCTGGCCGAGGAAGGCGACACTTCCCGCCTTCGGCGTATCTTTCGCGAAAGTGGCGTTCAGGCCGATCGACGGGGTCATGATGCCCAGGCAGTTGGGGCCGACCAGGCGTAAGGAACTGCGCTGCAACTGCTCCTGAATCTGCTTTTCGAGGGCGATGCCTTCGGCGCCGTGTTCCCTGAAGCCGGCGGAAATTACTACCACGGACTTGGCGCCCGCATCCACGCACTCTCCGATGAGCTGGGGGACGGTCGCTGCCGGGGTGCAAACTACGGCCAGGTCCACCGCTTCTGAGATGTCGCGCATGCTCGGGTAGGCTTTCAGCCCCAGCACTTCCGGATTCTTGGCGTTGACGGGATAGACCTTTCCTTGAAAGCCGGCGTGCAGCAGGTTTTCCAGGACGGTGCGGCCAACGGTGCCGGGACGGCTGCTGGCGCCGATGACGGCCACCGAGCCGGGAGCGAACATGGCGTCCAGTCCGTATCTCTCGGATGCTGTCTGTTTCTCTTCAGTATGAGCATGTGGGACTCGTCCTATTAGACCTATATCTTTCGAAGTCATCTAAAACTCCTCATTCTTAATGGATTATCGGCAGTTACTCTGATTTTAGTCGAAGCCTGGCAGTTGCGGGAAAAGTACCTTCTGTGTCGCAGTGTAGCCGCAGCGGCTAAAGCCGATGCTGAGAATATGCCAGTAATCGCAGCGGTAAACCGCTGCGCCACCCAAAATCAAACACAGCTGACGGCCAAGTGATGCGACACTTCTGGCATGCACGGCGGCCACTGCAGTCTCGTGCTTCCAGCTAGCCCTATCCTCTGTCTGAAAGCGACAAAGATTGGCTGGCTTCCACTCGTGGTTCCACGACCTGCACGTGCGGTTCAAAGGTCTGTTCGACCGAGAGCGCGCGCGACACCAGGCATAGCCCCTTAGCCTTGTTCAGGAGCTTGAGGGCCCGCGGCTCTTCCGCCGCTTGTGGGATCGTCAGACTCGCGCGAATGAGTACTTCGCCGAAATTGTAGCCGCTGTCGGCCTTGCGGATCGCGCCATCCACTTCCACCTGCAGGTCGGTGTACTCAAACTTGGAATATTCGGCGAGCGTCCGGAAGGTAGTGGTGTAGCAACTCGCGATGGCGCAGAGGAGGAGATCCTCGGGCGTCCACCTGCCTTCCAATCCGCCAAAGGCAGGCGGTGAAGTGAAATGGATGGCATTGGGAGCGGAACCGGATTTGGCAAGGCCGGTGCGTCCAGAGGCCCACCAGGCGACTACTCGAAACCGAGATGCTTCTTCCATGGTGTTATCACCCTCCTTCTTTCCGGATGCGGTGCTCTTGGAGATCTGCCTCCGCGCAGCTTCCACAGACTCCCGTGCGTATCGATCTTCCTCGCAGATGGGCTCGGCAAGCCATGTCTGAGGTCACGGTTTCCCGTGATCCTGATCACGATGCCGTCGGTGATACAATTTTGGGGAGTTTCTGTACCGAATGCGCGCTCCCTACGGGCTGAACATCCTCGACAACTGCCTCACCTGCCCGATGCGGGAGGAGAACTTATTCTGCAACCTGCCGGCGGCCGCGGTGCAGCGGCTGAATGAGATCAAATCCACCGCGGTTTACCCAAAATCGGCGATGTTGTTTATAGAGGGACAGCAGCCCCGCGGGGTATTTGTGCTGTGCGCGGGGAAGGCGAAGCTCTCGACGTCGTCGGCTGAGGGCAGAACGGTCATCACCAAGATCTCGGAGGCGGGAGACGTTCTGGGGCTCAGCGCCACGATTTCCAACCGGCCTTATGAAGTAACCGCCGAGATGATCGAGCCGGGCCAGGCAAATTTTATTACCCGGGACGCCTTGCTGCATTTCATGCGTGAATATGGAGAAGTGGCGCTGCGCGTGGCCGAGCAGCTAAGCCGGAACTACTACTCAGCGTATGAAGGAATCCGCACCCTGGGACTCACCAACTCGCCTTCCGAGAGATTCGCGAGATTGCTGCTGGGATGGTCCAATACACCGGGCAATGGCGATCCTCTGCAGGTGAAGCTGACGCTGACCCATGAGGAAATCGCCGAGATCATTGGCACGACCCGTGAAACCGTCAGCCGCCTGTTCTCGCAGTTCAAGAAGAAACAAGTTGTGCAATTGAAGGGTGCAACGCTGACGATCCGCAACAAGACCGCGCTGGAAAAAATGGCCAACTCCTGATAGGCGGGACTCTTCCAGACTATTTCACCGCCGAGACGCAGAGAGCGCCGAGAAAAGCTCTCTTGGAGTTTCTCTTCGCTCTCTGCTTCTCGGTGACTGGGGAAGCACGCTATCATTCAATCCTAAAAAGCTAAGTGATCACGAGCACGGTTGACGGTGATTTCTGGCACAGGGTTTATCAGAAGGGGACCGCACCCTCTGTTACGGATTGCTTGTGATCAGGATCACACCCAACGCACTGCCATTTGTTCTAATCTAATTGGTGAAAGAGGTCCTGGCCGCGCCGGGGACGGAACTTTGGTTGAGCGTGACCGTTCGCGAGCCGGCCCAAGCCTCTACACCGGGGTTGCCGCGAAGCGTTCCCTTTGGCACTGTCGTAGGAAACACTTGCAGTCCTGACACGAGGAGATAACTGTGCTCACGTTTGCCAAGCCCGTGCCTCCCAATGAGGACAAACGCTGGCGTCTGGTGGACGCTACCATGCGCCGTCATGGTCAGCAGTCCCGAGGGTTGATTGAGGTTCTGCACACGGTCCAAGAAGCCTTCGGCTACCTTGACGACCAGTCGCTGCGCTACGTAGCTACGTCGTTGCGCGTGCCTCTCAGCCGCGCCTATGGCGTCGCCACCTTCTATCATTTCTTCACTCTCAAGCCGGCGGGGAAGCACACCTGCGTGATCTGCATGGGGACGGCCTGCTACATCAAGGGCGCTCCTCAGTTGCTCGAAGCCATGCATCGGGATCTGGGTTTGGTTCCGGGCGAGACCACGGCGGATGGAAATGTTTCGCTGCTAACGGCGCGCTGCGTCGGTTCGTGCGGACTCGCTCCCGCGGTGGTATGCGACCAAGAAGTCGCGGGCAAGGTGACGCCGCAGATCCTGAGAGAACACTTGTCAAAATGGACGCGCCATGACGCCTGACGAACTGAGACAAATCGCCGAAACTGAGCTGGAATCGCAAAAACGATTCCACCACCGGGTGAACGTGTGCGTCGCGGCCGGATGCCTGTCGTGCCAGAGCCAAGGTGTCAAAGACGCGTTCGATAAGGACATCGCGCAGCGCGGGTGGGGTGAGCATTGCCAGGTGAAGGGCGTCGGTTGCATGGGATTGTGCTCCGAGGGACCTCTGGTCTCAACGTCGCCAGTCTTAGCTCCGAGTGAACGTCTATATAAGAGCGTGGCCGCGGCGGATGCGGGCGAAATTCTCGATAGCCTGGAAGGGCCTCCCGTCTCCCGCCTGCACTGTCCGACCGACGTTCCCTTCTTCCAGCGCCAGAAAAAAATTGTGCTGGAGAATTCCGGGGTCATCGATCCCGATCGGATCGAGGATTACATCGCCAACGAGGGATACCAGGGCCTTATCCAGGCGCTGACCGAGATGTCGCCGCGGGAAGTGGTAGAACAAGTGATGAAGAGCGGTTTGCGTGGGCGCGGCGGCGCGGGATATCCAACCGGCTTGAAGTGGAGCACGGTGTCAAAGTCGTTCGGCACACGGAAGTTTGTCATCTGCAACGCCGACGAAGGCGATCCTGGGGCGTTTATGGATCGCAGCGTTTTGGAGAGCGATCCGCATCGCGTGCTCGAAGGCATGTTGATTGCCGCGTACGCCGTGGGCGCCTCCGACGGCTACATCTACGTGCGGGCGGAGTATCCGCTGGCCATCAAGCGGCTGCGGAACGCGATTCGGCAAGCGGAGCGAGCCGGGTTGCTGGGCAGCGACATTTGCGGAACGCGTTTCAGTTTCAAGATCGACCTGCGGCTGGGGGCTGGGGCATTCGTCTGCGGCGAGGAGACTGCGCTGATCGCGTCGGTTGAGGGAAAGCGCGGGACGCCACGGCCGCGGCCTCCCTATCCCGCCATGGAAGGACTCCTGGGACAGCCCACGCTGATCAACAACGTCGAGACCCTGGCCAACATTCCGCCAATCATCCGCAAGGGCGGCGACTGGTATGCGCAAACCGGCACGGAGAAGAGCAAAGGCACAAAGGTGTTTGCGCTGGCCGGCCGGGTGCAGAACACCGGGCTCGTCGAAGTGCCAATGGGGATCACGCTGCGCGAAATGGTTTTTGAGATCGGCGGCGGAATTCCCGATGGCAGGAAATTCAAAGCGGTGCAGACCGGCGGCCCCTCCGGCGGCTGCCTGCCCACGGAAACTCTGGATATGCCGGTGGACTACGAGTCGCTGGCGCGCCTGGGGTCGATTATGGGATCGGGCGGAATGATCGTGATGGATGAAGACTCGTGCATGGTCGACGTCGCCAAGTACTTCATGGATTTCTGCATGACCGAATCTTGCGGCAAGTGCACTCCATGCCGCGTCGGCACCTACCAGATGCATCGCATTCTCAGCGCCATTACAGATATGACGGCTACTCCGCAGGACCTGGCTATGCTCGAAGAATTTTGCGATCTGTTGAGGCACACGAGCCTGTGCGGGCTCGGACAATCCGCACCCAACCCAGTGGTGAGCACGCTGAAATCCTTTGCGGCGGAATATAAGGCCCACATTGAAGATCACAAGTGCCCGGCTGGAGTGTGCGGCAAGCAGCCGGAGGGAGCCAGCGAATGAGTCCCGCCACCAGTGTAAAGACCCTCAAGATCGATGGCCGCGATTTCAGCGCGCGTCCGGAAGAGACCATTTTGGACGTTGCCCGCGAGAATAAGATTTTTATTCCCCGCATGTGTGAACTGGATGGCCTTTCCACCATTGGCGCCTGCCGGTTGTGCCTGGTGGAAGTCAAGGGATCGAACAAGCTGCTGCCGTCGTGCGTGACCCACGTCGAGGAAGGCATGGAAGTCACCACTACCTCGGAACGGCTCGATCGCTACCGGAAGATGATCGTCGAACTGATGTTCACGGAGCGCAACCACGTCTGCTCGGTGTGCGTTTCGAACGGCCACTGCGAATTGCAGAACATGGCGCAGAAGCTCGGCATCACGCATGTTCGGTTTCCGTATCGCTACCCGAAGGCGGAAGTGGACGCGTCGCACGACCGTTTCATCATCGACCACAACCGCTGCATCCTGTGCACGCGCTGCGTGCGGGTGTGCGACGAAATCGAAGGCGCGCACACCTGGGATGTGATGGGTCGCGGCATCGAAGCGCAGGTGGTCACGGATTTGAGGCAGCCGTGGGGATCGTCGGAAACCTGTACCAGTTGCGGCAAGTGCGTCCAGGTTTGTCCTACTGGCGCCTTGTCGGAGAAAGGCCGTTCCGTGGCTGAAATGGAAAAGCGCCGGAACTTCCTGCCCTACTTAACCATGATGCGAGAGGAACGCGAATGAGCAAGAAACGTCTCGCGACAGTATGGCTCGACGGCTGCTCGGGATGTCATATGTCGTTTCTTGACATCGACGAGCGTCTGATTGCGCTTTCTGAAGTCGCAGAACTTGTCTATAGCCCGCTGGTGGACGCAAAAATCTTTCCCGAAGACGTGGACATCACGCTGGTGGAGGGCGCGGTCAGCAGCGAGGATGACTTGCACAAAATTCAGACGGTGCGGGCGCGGACGACGATCCTGGTTTCGCTGGGCGATTGTGCCGTAACCGCGAATGTGCCGGCCATGCGCAATCCCTTCGGGACAAAATCGGTTTACGACCGGGCGTACCGCGAGAACGTGACTTTCGATCCGGGGATTCCCGATCAGGTGGTGCCCCGCCTGCTGCCCAACGCCCGGCCGGTGCATGAGATTGTCGCGGTGGATGTTTATGTTCCGGGCTGTCCGCCCTCGGCCGACGTGATTTTTTACGCGGTAAGCGAGTTGCTGGCGGGGCGGCAGCCGGATTTGAGCGCTAAAACGCGATTTGGAGCTTAGGAGTCGAAGTGGAACAACGCAGAACCATCGTCATTGATCCAGTTACCCGAATCGAGGGGCACTCCAAGATTACGTTGCATCTCGACGATCAGGGCCGCGTGGAAGACGCCCGTTTCCACGTCACGCAGTTTCGCGGCTTCGAGAAATTTTGCGAGGGCCGTCCGTTTTCGGAGATGCCGTCGCTGATGGCGCGCATCTGCGGCATTTGTCCGGTGAGCCACCTGATCGCGTCGGCCAAGGCTTGCGACGCGCTGATGGCGGTGAAAATTCCGCCCACGGCCGACAAACTGCGCCGCATCTTTGGATTAGCCCAGGTGGTGCAGTCGCACGCCTTGAGCCTGTTTCACCTGTCTTCGCCCGACTTGGCGCTCGGCATGGACGCCGATCCCGCCAAGAGCAACCTGTTTGGCGTGCTGGAGAAGCATCCAGAGCTGGCGCGGGACGGAATCCGTCTGCGGCAGTTTGGGCAGCAGATCATCGAACGGCTGGGAGGGAAGCGGATTCATCCTGCCTGGGTCGTGCCTGGCGGGGTCAGCGAGCCGCTGAGCCTGGCGGACCGCGATGCCATCCTGAAATCGGTTCCCGAAGCGCTCGCCATTGCGGTGCGCACCATCGAGTGGCTCAAGCGGACCATCGAGCGTTTCCGCGAGGAGATTTCAACTTTCGGAAATTTTCCAACGCTTTTCATGGGCATCGTGAAGCCGGAGGTGGGCGGGCTGACGTTCTACGATGGCAAGATCCGCATCGCGGATGCCTCGGGCAAAATCGTCGCTGAGTATCTCGATCCGGCGCGCTATTTCGATTTCATCGGCGAGAAGGTTGAGCCCTGGAGCTACCTGAAATCCGCCTACTACAAGCCCAAGGGATTCCCCGACGGCATCTACCGCGTGGGTCCGCTGGCCCGTTTGAACGTGGTCGACCGCTGCGGCACGCCCCGCGCCGATCAGGAACTGGCGGAATTCCACGAACTGCAGCGCACCGCTGTCTTGAGTTCGTTCCACTATCACCATGCGCGGCTGGTCGAAGTTCTCTACTGTGTGGAGCGCATGGAGCAACTGCTCAACCACGCTGAGATTCTCGATAAGCACGTGCGCGCCATCGCCCGTCCGAATGCTCTGGAAGGCGTGGGGGCGGCGGAGGCTCCGCGGGGCACGCTGTTCCATCACTACAAGATCGACGATGAGGGGTTGATCCGCTGGTGCAATCTCATCATCGCCACCGGGCAAAATAATCTGGCCATGAACCGCAGCGTGCTGCAAGTGGCCAAGCATTTTGTACATGGCGAGCGCCTGACTGCGGGTGCGCTGAACCGGGTGGAAGCCGTCATTCGAGCCTATGATCCCTGTCTGAGCTGCTCGACGCACGTTGCGGGACAGATGGCGTTGCACATACAACTGCTAAGCCCCAGCGGCGAAGTGCTGGATGAAGTCTCGCGTCCGTGAGCGGCGGGTCGTCGTATATGGCGCGGATCGTGATCGTCGGCTACGGCAACCCGCTCCGCTCCGACGACGGCCTGGGCTGGCGGGTGGCGGAGGAATTGTCCCGCAGGCTGTCGCCCCCGGAAGTTGAAGTTATTGTCCGCCATCAACTCACCCCCGAACTGGCCGACGACGTCAGGAATGCCGATGCTGTTTTCTTTATCGATGCCGCTCGCGTCGGCCAACCCGGAGAGGTGACCTGCACTCCCGTGACTTTGCAACCGGGGACTGTCTCTTCCCACCAGTGCTTACCGGCGGGAATTCTTGCCTTGGCTCAGGAACTCTACGGCGCCGCTCCACGAGCGTTTGCGGTCTCGTTGTGCGGCGAGTGTTTCGATCACGGTACGGGCTTCTCCACCAGCGTTGAGGTTGGCCTTCCTAAGCTTACGGCTCTGGTGGAAAAGATGATTGGGGAGGAAATCGCGCGGCAGTGATACGGCAGACGGCTGGGCGTCGGGGATCGCGAACGTGCCGCAGTCCGACCTCAGCGGCTAAAGCCGATCCTGAAGCATTGCCGGTTATCGCAGCGGTAAACCGCTGCGCCACCCAAAATCAAATGCAACATCGAGCTTTTCCGCAGGCTGTCCAGCGTGCCCTACCCACAGCAAGACCGCAGTTTACGGCAACCATGAAAACGGTCTAGGCTGGCGGCTTTACCGGCATGGCTTGCGGGCGGTGCAGCCACTTGGTTTTTTCGCAGTATTCGTAGAGTTCTTCGCGGAACTGGGGATGCGCGATCTCGATCAACGCTTGCGCCCGCTCGCGGATGGTCTTCCCATGCAGGTAAGCGACGCCATACTCCGTTACTACATAGCGGATGAGGCCGCGCGAAGTGACCACCCCCGCGCCCGGGCTCAGCATGGGGACAATGCGTGAAATCGTGCCATTCTTGGCGGTCGAAGAGATGGCAATGATCGGTTTGCCGCCCTTCGAGCGCGACGACCCGCGAATGAAGTCGACCTGGCCGCCGATCCCGCTATAGAACCGGGTTCCGACGGAGTCCGAGCAAACCTGGCCGGTCAGGTCGATCTGCAGGGCCGAGTTGATGGCTACCATATTGTCGTTGCGGGCGATCAGCCCGGGATCGTTGGTGTAGGACGTGGGATGGAACTCGAAGATGGGATTGTTGTCGAGAAAGTCGAACAGCTTTTTTGTTCCCAGCGCGAAACCGAGGATGATCTTGCGCGGCTTGAAATTCTTGCGCTCGCCCGTAATCACGCCCGCCTCGATGAGCGGAATCACGCCATCCGACACCAGTTCGCTGTGCACGGCGAGATCTTTGCGATCGCCGAGGAAGGGAAGCACGGCGTCGGGAATTCCTCCGATGCCGGTTTGCAGCACCGACCCGTCCTCGATGAGGCCGGCTACGTTGTGCGCGATGGTCTTATTCAGGTCGGAGATCGGCGATGGCTTCAGGGCGCATAAGGGACGCGTCGATTCCACCAGCACATCGATGTCATGTACGTGGATGAAGCTGTCGCCATAGGTTCGCGGCATGTGGCCATTGACCTGCGCCACCACGATGCGAGCGCACTTGGCGGCGGTAAGAGTGGTATCCACGCCGACGCCAAAGCTGCAAAAGCCGTGCGAATCGGGCGGTGACACCGCGATGAGCGCGACATCGAGCGGCATGGCGCCGCTCTCGAACAACCCTTCGATCTCGCTTAGATAGATTGGAGTGTAGTCGGCGCGCCCGTCGTTAATGGCGTCCCGCACATTGGCTCCGATGAAGACGGCGTTGTGGCGGAAGTGCCCCTCCATCTCCGGCGCCACGTAGGGAGCGCATCCCATGGTCATCATGTGGACGATTTCCACGTCATGCACCGCGGGGCCGCGGCGCATCAGGGCTTCGACCAGCGTTTCCGGCTCGGCGCAACCGGGCTGGATATATACGCGCATTCCCGACTCGACGCGGAGCAAGGCTTCGTCGGCTGTCTGGACCTTACTTGTGTACTCATTTTCCCAGGACATCTCTTGCCATCTCCTTATGCCTGCTTCGAGGCCGCGCCAGTTTCGCCCAGAGCTTGTTCCGCCATCGCCAGTTCGTAACCTACCGAGGCGTAATAAATGGCTCGATCGAAGAACTGCTCCAGCAACTGCAGCATTTCCAGTTCACCGAATACTTCCACCGGGCGTTCCAAAACCGATTCCTTCTTGATGAACTCCCACAGGTTCTCTTTCGTCAAAACGATCACCCAGATCACTTCGCTGAGAGGCACCCGCTGGCCGGCTCGCCGCGCCCCAATCTGCAGGTAGCGCTGCTCCAAGTGGAGTTCTTCCTTGCCCATGAGCCACTCGCCCAGATGGCGGTAGATCTCGTAGACCCGTTCTTTCAGATCTTCAGGGGGGACGTTCTGGTAGTGATGGGTCAAGTCGGAAGTCCGGACCCGCTCTAAAAGGGCAGAGGCCAGCGCTTCGGAGTGGGTCTCGATCAGCCGAACGAGCCGATACAACATCATCATGACAGTCCTCCGGTCCTCTGCTTAGCATCTAGTTTCAATGCCTGCAATGGTAGCAGCCATGACGGGCGGTACGGTCGCGTGTGATGAAGGTCACAAGGAAATGGCTCCTGCCCAGCCGTTTCCCGCCCAGGCGCGCCTTTCGAGCGCTGGCGGAGGTGACTCCTGAAAATTTAAGATAGGAAACGGCATTCAATAGAAAGGCAGGATTCGATGACTCCCCCAGCTTCGGCAGACTTCGTGCCGCGTCGCGTTTCTACCCAACCCCTCACGGCCGAAGAAGTGCGCAAGATCAACGCCTACTGGCGCGCGGCCAACTATCTTTCCGTCGGCCAGATTTATCTTTATGCCAATCCGCTGCTCCGCGAACCGCTGAAGATCGAGCATATCAAGCCGCGTTTGCTGGGACACTTTGGGACCACGCCTGGGCTGAACTTCATCTATGCCCACTTCAATCGCCTGATTAAGAAATACGATTTGAATGTCATCTACCTTGCCGGGCCCGGCCACGGGGGTCCCGGGTTGGTCGCGAATACGTATCTGGAGGGCAGTTACAGCGAGTTCTATCCGAACATCACGCAGAACGAAGAGGGCTTACAGAGGCTGTTCAAACAGTTTTCTTTTCCGGGAGGAATTCCGAGCCACGCGGCTCCTGAAACTCCCGGCTCTATTCATGAAGGTGGAGAGCTGGGCTATTCGATCGTGCACGCTTGCGGCGCAGTGTTCGACAACCCCGACCTGCTCGCGTGTTGCGTGGTGGGAGACGGCGAGTCGGAAACGGGGCCGCTGGCTACGAGCTGGCATGGCAATAAGTTTCTGAATCCGGTGCGCGACGGCGCCGTGCTGCCCATCCTCCATCTCAATGGCTGGAAAATCGCGAATCCAACCGTGCTTGCCCGGATGAATGATGAGGAGCTGACCCAGTTCTTCGCCGGCCACGGCTGGAAGGCGTATTTCGTCGAGGGACACGAACCCTCGGCGATGCATCAGTTGATGGCGGGGACGTTGGACGCCATCGTGAAAGAAATTCGATCGATTCAAGAGAAAGCCCGAAGTGGCGGAACAACGACTGGTGGAGACGCGAGCCTGCCCACCTGGCCGATGATCGTCTTGCGCAGCCCGAAGGGTTGGACGGGGCCGAAGGTGGTCGATGGGAAACCCGTCGAGGGCACATGGCGCGCACATCAGGTGCCAGTGACTGACCTGCAAACCAAGCCGGAACACGTCAAAATCCTCGAAGACTGGATGAAAAGCTATCGAGCCGAGGAATTGTTTGACGAGAGTGGCAAGTTCATTGCCGAACTTGCGGAGCTGGCGCCCCAGGGCGATCGCAGGATGGGAGCGAATCCGCATGCCAACGGCGGCTTGCTGTTGCGCGACTTGGTCATGCCGGACTTTCGCAAGTATGCAGTCAACGTTCCGAAGCCCGGCACCGAGAATGCGGAAGCCACGCGCGTGCTCGGCGGATTCTTGCGCGACGTGATGAAGCTGAACGCCGACTCCAGAAACTTCCGCGTTTTCGGCCCAGATGAGACGGCCTCGAACCGGCTGGAGGCTCTTTATGAAACTACCGACAAGCTTTGGATGGAACCGATGCTGCCGGTGGACGAACATCTTTCGCAGCACGGCCGTGTGCTGGAGATACTTAGTGAGCACATGTGCCAAGGTTGGCTGGAAGGTTACTTGCTCACTGGGCGCCATGGTTTCTTCTCCTGCTACGAAGCGTTTATCCATATTATCGATTCCATGTTTAACCAGCACGCTAAGTGGCTGAAGGTTACTCGCAAGATCGAGTGGCGGCGTCCGATCGCCTCGCTGAACTACTTACTAACTTCTCACGTGTGGCGGCAGGATCACAACGGATTCACTCATCAGGACCCCGGATTCATCGATCATGTGGTGAATAAGAAGGCTGATATCGTTCGCGTTTATCTTCCGCCTGACGCCAACTGCCTGCTTTCCGTCGCCGATCATTGTCTGCGGAGCCGGCATTACGTCAATGTGATCGTCGCCGGCAAGCAGCCCGCATTGCAGTTTCTCGATATGGAGTCGGCCATTGAACACTGCACTACCGGCATCGGCATTTGGGAGTGGGCAAGCACTGACAAGGGAGTCGAACCCGATGTCGTGATGGCCTGTGCGGGTGACGTTCCTACGCTTGAGACATTGGCGGCGGTCGATCTTTTGCGGCAGCATTTTCCCGACCTTAAGATTCGCGTGGTGAACGTTGTCGATCTGATGACGATTGAGCCTTCTACCGAGCATCCGCATGGTCTCTCGGACGCCGATTTCGATTCCTTGTTCACGGTCGATAAGCCGGTTATCTTTGCCTATCACGGCTATCCCTGGCTGATTCACCGCCTCACCTATCGCCGGCACAATCACGTCAATCTTCACGTGCGGGGCTACAAAGAAGAGGGCACGACCACTACGCCGTTCGATATGACGGTGCTCAACGATCTTGATCGCTTTCACCTGGCTGGGGATGTAGTAGACCGGGTTCCCCGACTGCAGAAAATCGGAGCCCACTTCAAGCAGTTGCTGCGCAATAGGCTGGTCGCGCACAAACAATACATTCGCGAACGCGGCGACGATATGCCGGAAATCCGGGACTGGGTCTGGCCCTACTAATGAACGTGCTTGTTCTCAACTCCGGGTCCAGCAGCCAGAAGAGCTGTCTCTACGAAATCGGGGACACACTCCCCCGGGATCCGCCCCTTTGCACTTGGGAGGGAAAGATCGAGTGGGTCGATGGCAAGGCTGAATACTCGATCAGGAACTCCCGCGGAGCTTCCCGCGAGGACCTGCCATCCGCGGGCTCGCGTGCGGAAGCCATTGAGCGCTTGCTCCAGAGCTTGTGGAGCGGCGAGACGCAAGCCATTTCCAAACCTTCCGATATCGATGTGGTGGGACATCGCGTGGTCCATGGCGGTCCGCACCATTTCGAGCCCACGGTCGTGACCGCCGACGTCAAGTCGGCGATCAAGAGCGTTTCCGTTTTTGCGCCGCTCCACAATCGCGCCGAATTGCAAGGCATGGAGAGCGTTGCGAAATTGTTGGGTCCAGTGCCGCAGATCGCTGTCTTCGATACCGGCTTTCATCACAACATGCCTTTAGCGGCGGCCACCTACCCTGGTCCCTACGAGTGGTTCGAGGAAGGAATTCGCCGTTACGGATTTCACGGGATTAATCATCAATATTGCGCGGAGCGCGCGGCGGAGTTGCTGGGAAAGGACCTGAAGTCTCTGAAGCTGGTGACTTGCCATCTGGGCAACGGCTGCTCCTTGGCGGCGATTCGCGAAGGCCGAAGCGTGGATACGACTATGGGCTTCACTCCGCTGGAGGGTCTGATGATGGGCACGCGCTCGGGCTCGGTGGACCCTGGCGTCCTCACTTACCTGATGCGGCGGAGACACTTCCTGGACGAGCAGCTTGACGACGTGCTCAATAAAAGGTCGGGACTGCTTGGGATATCGGGAGTCTCCAGTGATATGCGTGAGGTTCTTGCGGCCAGCAAGAACGGCAACGATCCGGCAGGGATGGCGCGCGCCAAGCTGGCGCTGGATATGTATGTCCATCGCCTGCAATCGGGAATCGGCGCCATGGTTGCGGTGCTGGGCGGAGTCGACGCTCTGGTATTCACCGCGGGAGTGGGCGAAAACTCACCCGAGGTTCGGGCTGCGGCGTGCGACAATCTGGCGTTTCTGGGCGTGCGGCTCGACCAGGAGAAGAACGCACCGTCGCCATTGGATAAAGATAAGGACATCTCCGCTCCGGATGCGGCCGTGCGGGTCTTAGTGATTCGCGCACAGGAAGACTGGATGATCGCACGGGAGTGCTGGAGTGTCGTGCAAGCCTCCGCCCCACGCTCGACCCAATGACGTTAACATTGACGCGTTCTTTGGACGCTCGGCCCCCCGTTGCCTAAGAGCGGGCCAAAAACCGCCACCGGCGCGGCAAGTGGGCTGGCGCCATGGGGTGCGCAGGTATTTGCCAGATGGGGATGTCCGACGCTGCCGGTATCACTTTGAAGGAAATTCCTTGCACAACTCTGCTAAGATGAACTGTCTTGAGCGCTAAGTTCTTGTATTCGTGCCGGTTCCGGGGCGCGGTTTTGGATGCCGGAATGCACTAAACAAAGTTGGGTCTCCCTCTGCCATCCACTGGCCCTGTGCTAGGTAGGAGTGTTGTTTTGAACGACCCTTTTTTGAGCGACGCGGCGATGGGAAAACGCGTGCGGCGGAGGCGAAGCTGGTATCGGCGTCGTCTGCGCCTGCGGCGCACCCTGATCGCGGTGGTCGTAGGGACGGCGATCGCCGGCGCCTGCTGGCAGAATGCGGCGCGCTATTTCGCGTTGCCTTCCTTCCATGCTTCCCAGGTGTTGCCCGGGTCTTTTTGGACGCGTGGAAACGTCCGTAAAGATCTCGCTTTCGCGGCGACGCGTTCCGCCAAGCCGGCGAAGGCTCTCGTGCGCATCCCGAATGTTTATCCTTACTCGGTGGTGCCCGGAGGCGTGAAGGATCCCACCGATCTCCGCTATGCGGCGTTGCGCGACTATGTAGTTCGCCGGCATTACGCCCACTTCGATTACAGCCAAGCCCGTCTGGTGCGCGCCACCGAAGCCCGAGAAGTTTATCTTTCTTATCGCATTCGCGACACCGTCTTCTGGACGCGCAGAAAGATTCGCCTGCATCGTGGCGAACTGCTGCTGACCGACGGCAAAATCACGGCCCGTGCGCGCTGTGGCAACCAGATTTCCGACACGGCCAAGCCCGAAATTTCCGAAGAAGAACCTGAAGAAGATGTGATGGACCAACCCGTGGCGGCGGTCGAGCCAGCGCCGCCGTTCCCCGTGCGGCCTCTGCTTGCCGCAGCCAACTTGCCCAGCGGCGAACCGATTGCCCCCAAGCTTTTTGCCGGATCCTTCTTTTTTCCGTACGAGCCGGTCGGGCCGCCGCTTCCTCCCAGAGTTTGTCCCGCCGGCGAGCAAGTCGTCGACGGGCACTGCCCTCATAAACCCCGTAAGCCGGTCACTCCCGAGCCCTCGACCATGGTGCTGGCGTTTTCCGGGCTGGCGCTAATCCTGTGGCGTTATCGAAAAACCGGTCGCCGCGTCGCGGAATAGCGGCTTGCCTTCCGCAGTTGGTGCTACGACTTCCGGTGTAAATCGCCCGTCTCAATAACTGCTAGACTTTGCTCAGAGCCATCATGCTGCGCCTCTTTTATGCCGGAGCCCTGCTGGGCATCGCGACCTTTTTGCCGGGGCCGATGGTTGCGCAGAATGCGGCGCCGAAGACTGAGCGAAACGGCGTGCAGAACGGCGGTCGCGTGGAGCGCGTTGTGGTGCGCGGAACGGGCGCCGCGATGGAAGTCGAGATACAGACTTCGGGCGCGCCGGTAGCGCCCGACACCCAGGCCATCGCCCGGCCCGATCGCATCGTCGTGGATTTTCCGGGCGCGCTTCCGGCGGCCGAGTTGCGCGCCCTGGCGGTGAATCGCGGCGCGCTGAAACGAGTTCGCTCGGGTCTGTTTTTCAGCAACCCTCCGATTACGCGCATCGTGCTCGATCTCGTGGAGCCCCAGTCGTATCGGATTTCGACGATTCAGAATGGGTTCGTGGTGAAGCTTGGGCCGGCCGTTGACGCTCGGGGCCAGACTCCAAATGTTGCGGTTGCGCCCGCCGCAAAGCTTCGGAATGCCTCGCTTGCCGAGAATGCGAAGACCGCAGGCACGAAGGTTGCGGCCGCGAAAGTCTCTGGCGCGGTTGCAAATGCGCCGCCGCTTCCCGCCGTCAGTGCAGCGCCGCCGCCGTTCGTGGCCGTGACTTTTGCTAGCGGGATGTTGAGCATCCGCGCCGAGAAGGCTACGTTGGCGCAGGTGTTGTTCGAAGTGCAGCGCCAGACCCATGCCGAGATCGCCATTCCGGCCGGCGCCGAGCAGGAAGAAGTTGTTGCCGATCTGGGGCCGGCCCCGGCGCGCGAGGTGCTGGCGTCGTTGCTGAACGGCTCGGTCTATAACTTTATTTTTGTTGGCGATGAACTCAGCCTGGAGCGCGTCATCCTGACGCGGCGCGACCCCAACATTTTCTAAGACTCATCTTCGGTGCATCCCCTCACAGGCTGCGGAGAAACTCAATATTAGGCGCCCAGCCCCTAAAGGGGCGATTGATTTCGAAGGACTTGCGGTATCGCTAAAGCGATATCCTGATACGAAACCGGAGTTTTCCGCGAGCTGTTCAGCGAGGCCGAAATTTCTTCCGGCGGTAGAGCGAAGCTTGGCCCGTCCCCGTAGACGCACGCCGCGCCTCTACAGGGAATCGCACATTCCCTTCAGGCGTTGGGCATCGACACTTCCTTGCTGCATAACTCCTTCTCCGCCGGACCATCGCAGGGCATCGTGAACTTGAAAACAGAGCCAGGGCCGGCCTGGGCCTCGACCCAGATCCTCCCGCCGCAGCGCTCGACGATCTTCTTGCAGATCGCCAGTCCAATTCCGTTGCCCGCATATTCGGTCCGGGTGTGCAGGCGTTGGAAGACAACAAAAACATTCTCCGCATGCTCTCGCGCGATGCCGATGCCGTTATCGCTCACGCTGAATGACCACTGCGGGCCCGCTTTCTCAGCCTGCACGGAAATCGTTGGCGCTTCTTTCCCACGGAACTTGATCGCGTTCCCGACGAGATTCTGAAGAACCTGCACTAACTGTGAGTGGTCCGCCCACACCACCGGCAGCGCGGCATGCGTGACCACCGCGCCGCTCTCTTCGATCGCCGGCCCGAGATTGAGCAGGACTTCTTGCATCGCCTCGCCACAATCGACGCGTTGGCATGTGGCACAATCCCGGCCGACTCGCGAAAAGGCCAGCAGATCCTGAACCAGGGTCTGCATGCGCAGGGCTCCCTCGCAGGCATAGCCCATGAATTTGTCGGCGTTCTCGTCGAGCCGCCCGCGATAGCGTTCGGCCAGCAGTTGCGTATAGGCGGCCACCATGCGCAGCGGCTCCTGCAGGTCGTGCGATGCGATGTAAGCAAATTGCTCGAGCTCCGCGTTGGAGCGGGCCAGCTCTTCGACTTTCCGGGCCAAATTCTCTTCCGCTTGCCGGCGCAAGCGCAGCTGACTTTTCTCCTGCAAAGCGCGGCGGACGGTTTCCGGCAGCCGAGCGAGACCGTCCTTCAGAACGTAATCGGTGGCGCCCCGTTTGATGCATTCCACCGCCGTGATGTCCCCCAATGCGCCCGAGACTATGATCAGGGGAATGTCCAGCCCTTCGCGCCGCATCACATGCAGCGCGTCGATGCCTTTCCACTGTGGGAGGTTGTAATCGGCGATCACCACGTCGGGATTCTGCAAACGGAGCTGCCGCTCAAACTCGGCTTCCTCTTGCACTACCACCACGGAAACCGAGAGGCCACCTCGGCGCAGAGTCTGCGCCACAAGTTCCGCGTCCGCGTCGTTATCTTCGACGTGCAGCACCCGGAGTTGGCCCGGTGGGGCCGCGAGATCGTCAGTGTTAGTGGTGGTCATCGGCCACGCCTATCAAATGCTGGATGCTTTCCACTACCGGCGGTTGATTGATGACCAGCCAGTACAATCCGACGGTCTTGACCGTCTCCCGGAACTGTTCGAAGTCGACCGGTTTCTGGATGTAGCTGTTCGCCCCCAGGTGGTAACTGGCCACTAAGTCCCGCTCTTCTTTCGACGAGGTCATGATGACGACCGGGATTACCTTGGTCCGCGGATCGCTCTTGACCTGCTTGAGCACTTCCAAGCCATCGACCTTGGGCAGTTTCAAATCCAACAGCACCAGCTTGGGGGGATGCTCGAACGATCGGTGCGTGAATGCCCCGCGGCAGAAGAGAAAGTCCAGGGCTTCCTCGCCATCGCGGGCCACGAAGATGTTGTTCGCCAGCTTCTCCCGGCGCAGCGTATGCAGGGCAAGGTCTACGTCGTCCTGACTGTCTTCCGCCAACAATATGTCCAGTGCATCTGAGTTCATAATCGGCCTCCAGCCGTTGCTCCATTTTTTTTCGATTTAGCTTGTTTCCCCACCCCTAGGGTGAAATAGAAGGTTGCGCCCTGGCCCGGTTCTCCCTCCGCCCACACTTGGCCGGCGTGCTTGTGAACGATGCGCTGCACCGTGGCCAAGCCTATGCCCGTGCCTTCAAAATCTTCCGAGCGGTGCAGCCTCTGAAAGACTCCGAACAATTTGTCGACATACTTCATGTTGAAGCCGATGCCGTTGTCCCGGACCGTGAACAGCGGTTGCCCGTCTTCATCTCTGCAACTGACTTCGATGACGGCGTGGGCGCGGGGACGGGTGAACTTGAGCGCGTTCGTCAGCAAGTTTTGAAATATCTGCCTGACCAGAACCGGATCGCAGTCCACCGCCGGTAGATCGGAGATCGCCCACTCCACTTGTCGCCCTTCGCTTTCCGGCTGCAGCATCGTCATCACTTCCGCGACCAACTCGTTCAAGTTTGTGGTCTGCCGATTCAGGGCATGGCGGCCGACCCGCGCCAGATGCAACAATTCATCCACCAGCACGCCCATCTTCTGTGTCCCTGCCTGGATGCGATCGAGGTAGTGCCGGGCGCCGGGGTCGAGGGTGGCGCCGAATTCTTCCACCAGCAACTGGGAAAAGCCGCTGATATGCCGCAAAGGCGCGCGCAAGTCGTGCGACACCGAGTAACTGAAAGCTTCCAGTTCGTGGTTGGCTGCTTCCAACTGGGCCGTTCGCTCCGCCACCCTCTGTTCCAGTTCGTCGTTGAGTCGCCGGATTACCTCCTCGGCTTGCTTGCGTTCGGTGATGTCGCGCGCAATTTTTGAAGCGCCCACGATCGCGCCACTGCTGTCCTTGATCGGCGAAATCGTCGCCGAAACGTCAATGCGTTTGCCATCCTTCCGCACCCGGACGGTTTCGAAATGCTCCACGCTCTTACCGCGGACAATTCGCGCCAGAATGTCGGATTCTTCATTCGCCCGCTCCGGCGGCAAAAGCATGCCGATGGTTTTGCCCACGGCCTCCGCAGACGAGTAGCCGAATATTTTCTCGGCGCCAAAATTCCAGGCCGTAATGGTCCCGTCCAGGGTCTTGCCGATAATGGCGTCGTCGGAGGACTCGACCACGGCCGCCAGCCGTTCGCGGATTTCCTCCAGCCGCTTGCGTTCGGTGATGTTGGTGCGGATGGTGATGTACTGGCGCGGCTTACCTTCGGAGTCGAGGAGCGGAACAATGGTCGCGTCCACCCAGAAGATGGAGCCGTCCTTGGCCCGGTTCCGCAGCTCGCCATGCCAAACCCGGCCCTTCCCGATGGTGTCGTACATCTTCTGGAAAAACTCCTTCGGATGGTAGCCGGAATTGACGATGCGGTAATTCTGGCCAATTGCTTCCTCCCTGGAATATTGAGTGGTGGCGCTGAACCTATCGTTGACATAAGTGATCGTCCCCTGGAGGTCGGTCACCGCCACGATGGCGTGCTGATCCAAGGCGAACTTCTGGTCGGCTAGTTCTTTGAGGGCAGCCTCGCTGGTGGCGAGGCTTTCTTTCGCGGCCTCTTCCGCTTGCTCCCGCACGGCGATCTCGGATTGCAGGGCCGCCGTGCGCCGCTCCACGCGCCGCTCCAACTCGGCGTTCAGTGCGTCACTGCGATCGACGATGAAAGCAATCCAAGTGACGAAGCCAGCGAGCAGAGTGCCGCACAAGATCGCGAGCCCGCTCGCTTCCACCCAGTTGAAGTGCGCCTCCGTAAGCAGGGCTTTCGACACCGACCAGCCGATGAGACCGAGGACCAGCAGAGCGGCAGGAATTACGCTTCGCAACAACCTTGCTCCTGCGCTCCGGCTGACCAGAAGCCCGCCTGCGGCCCAGGTGGCGCGCGAACCCACCAGCCCACACGCCACCACAAAGAAGGCCACAGCGGCCGGGAAAGCCATGATTAGACCGGATGGGCAGGGCGCGAGAAGCAAGGCGAAGAACCCAAATATGGCGACGAGCGCCGCGCCAAAAGAAAGGTACTGGGCAGGCCAGGTCCCCCGCCGCGTCTTCCAGTCCAGCAGCAGAAGCGCGGAACCGAGAAGCAGGAAATCGCAGGCCGCGCTGCTGGAGATCAAGCCCGGCCGCAGCCCCGGAATCCGTTCCGCGAGAGGGACGACAAACAGCAACTGATCGATGCCGAAATCCCAGCCAAAAACATGCTCCACCAAAACGAGCAAGCCCATCAGACAGACGATGCCCGCCGCGGTTCTAGCGGCAATCTTCCGGGCCCACGGATTGCTCCACGCGAAGGACTGGCTGCCCTCTTTTCTCAGCAACCACAAGGCGACGCCGAGCAGAACGCAGCCGGCAGCGGCGTTCGGCACAATCCTTACTGGTGGGGCTCCCCAGGTGTCAAGCGTGGCGACGTGAAGTTTCCACCCCGCCAGTCCCAATAGCCCAACCACTACCGCAAACACGGCGCTGGCGGAGGCGAAGACGTTCAGCCGCTTGACCAGGCTGGCGACAGGGCCTTCCTGCGGCGCTTCTTCCCCCCGCTTGCGCTCGGCAATTTCCCGTTCCAGTTTGCGATTTACTTCATCCAAATACATGCGACCGGGCAGCGAAATCACCCTCGGGGCCAACGGGATGAGCATCGCTGCGGTCAATACTGACACCACCGCCGTGATGGCCTTCACCACGCCCGCGATCAGGTAGCTGCCGTGCCAGACGTTCCAGATTTCCAGCAGGTGGGTGGTGCCGCAAGCCAGGATGAAGGCCCCGAACATCCAGAAAACTCGATTAAAGGGACGATCGCGATTCTTGCGAATGAAATAGATGAGGATAATGGGAATGCAGTAATACGAGAGTGCGATGAGGCCGTCGGAAATGACGTGCAGCCACACGATTCGCGGATCCCACATGTAACAGAACCCGTGCGGCATGAAATCCGGCGAGAGCAATTGTTTGAAGAATCCCATGACCGTGGCGGTCGCCTTACTGAAGAGCTATCGGCAAGGCGGTTGCCGTTGCTAGTAAAGAGGCAGGTTACTTAGGGCGTGGGCTGGCACGGCCGCAGCGTGCGGATCCGATATTCTTCCATCGGCCGCAGTGCTTAGAGCGTGTTAACACGGTCTAGAGTGTTAGGCGCCCGCGACGGCTTCCGCTTCTCCCGTTGCTCCCACGCTCTCTAACTGTTTCCGGAGTTTCTTCACCAGTTCGTGGACCGACTCGATCTTTTCGGCCGCCGCCGAGGGCAGGCCGGCGGTTTCGAGCGCCAGCTCGCTGGAGAGCAACAGCGCCGTCACCGTGCCATTCAGTTCGCTCTGCAGCCTGCCGATGGCCGCGTGGCGGGCTCTCACTTCTTCGCGCTGGCGGCGCTGCAGGGCCGCGCGGACCTCCCTCACGAGACGCTCCATGCCGCTGACGGCCAGATTGACCTGCACCGGAATGGCGGTGCCCAGGTGTTCGAGCGTGGCCTCGGCTTCCTGTGGATCGGTTTCGAGGACGTACTGATCGAGCACCACGACCAGATAGGTTTCCGCCCGCAAGAGGGTGGTGGCCGGCGCCAGACTCTCCGCTACCATTACTTCTTCGCCCGTTGCCGCACGCAGCGCCACGGCGCACTCGGATGCTCGCTCGCTCGGCGTCACCAGAAGGATCATGGTGAATCCACTCGCAACTGGCGGGCCAATTGTATTCGCGTGAAAGTAGGTGAGTTACCCGACCAGCTTTTTTTGTGAGCTCCCGTTCTGGCACTAGCGGGGGGGCCCACAGATCAGTTTTGGGACTGGGGCATTTGTAATTGGTAATTTGTGATTTGTAATTGTGGTCCCGGGGAGCCGCGCGATTCTTCAATTACCAATTACGAGAGTGTGTTTCATAGATGCCTTTCAGGTCGGAAGGCACGTCCCTCGGGGGCTAAAACCCGCGTCTTTATTGGCGCTGAGCGCACGGCTGAACAGCTCGGGGAAAAAGTAAGTTCTGCGCCGCAGTCTGACCTCAGCGGCTAAAGCCGGAACTGAAAATACGCTAGTTATCGCAGCGGTAAACCGCTGCGCCACCCAAAATCCAGTGCACCATCGACTTTTTCCGCAAGCTGTGAAGCCGTGCCCTGCCCGAAGCGTGCTCGAACCAGAGTTACTCAGCGGTCTAAGACGGGGCAAGCCCCGTCTCTACGCGAGTTTTTCCGCAGTCTGCAAAGGCGTGCCCTACCCAAAACCGATTTGTGAAATGCGACTCCAATCACATTACGAATTCATTGTTTGGTATTCTTTCAGCTTGCGGTAGAGCGTTGTCTTGCCAATGCCCAGCAGCCGCGCGGCCGTCATCTTGTCGCCGTTCACCTGCGCCAGGGCGTTCAGGATGGTCTGCTTCTCCAGTTCCGCCATGGGCACGATACCATTCGCCGGCGGGCTGATGGCCATCGAGTCGATGGGCGCGCTGTAAATCTGGGTGGGAAGATCGCGCAGCTGAATTTCGTGCGCGCTGCTGAGGGCGCACGCCCGCTCCAGCGAGTTCTCCAGTTCACGGACGTTGCCGGGCCAGTCGTAATTCAGCAGCGCCTTGAGCGCGTCGTCCGAGATTGTCTTTTCTATTCCTGCGTCGCGCCCGATGCGCTCGAGAATATGCGCCACCAGGAGCGGGATGTCCTGCCTGCGATCGCGCAAGGGAGGGATGCGCAGGGTCAGGACGTTCAGGCGGAAAAAAAGATCGCGGCGGAAGGTGCCCTCGGCCACGGCTCGCTCCAGATCGCGATTGGTCGCGGCCAGAATCCGCACGTTGATGGGAACCCGTTTGACGCTTCCCACCGGACGAATCTCCTTTTCTTGAATCGCCCGCAAGAGCTTCGCCTGCAAGTCGACCGGGAGCTCGCCAATCTCGTCCAGAAATACCGTGCCTCCTTCGGCGATCGCCAGCAGTCCGTCCTTCGGATTCGTCGCCCCGGTGAAGGCGCCGCGCACGTGCCCGAACAGCTCGCTTTCGATCAGCGTAGGCACCAGCGATCCGCAGTCGACCGGAATGAAGGGCTTGTTGCGGAAGATGCCGGCGAAGTGAATCGACTTTGCGACCAGTTCCTTGCCGGTGCCGCTTTCGCCCAGAATCAGCACCGGATGCACGCTCTGGCCGGCCTTGGCAATGATGCGGTAGAGCTTCTCCATCTCGGGCGCGCGCCCGATAATGTTGCCGAATCCCTGCCGCGATTTAATCGTTTCGCGCAGCACGCGGTTTTCCGTCTTCAGGCGCAGGTGCCCTGCCACCCTCTCCAGCAGCAGCCGCAGTTCTTCCATGCTGAAGGGTTTGGTGACGTAGTCGTACGCGCCATCTTTCATCGCCTGGACCGCCGACTGGACGGTGCCGTAGCCCGTGACCACGATCACCAGCGCGTCGGCGCGATGCTTCTTGATGGTATGCAGCGCTTCGAGGCCACCCGCGCCGGGCAGCCGCAAGTCGAGCAATACGGCGTCGGTGCTGGAGCTGTCGAGCACGCGGTAGGCCTGTTCGGCAGACTCCGCCACCTGAGCGTTGAAGCCGAGCGATTGCGCCACCTCGCGGCAGGCCTCGCGGATGGTGCGGTCATCGTCCACGATGAGAAGGTTTAAGAAATTCGCTCCCTCGATTTGCGGAGCATGGCTGAGGACGGAGGCGGTTGATGCACTGAACATGGCGAATCTCCAGAACGATGTGGAACTTCACGAGCTAGTACCGTGACCGCATGATTTGTGCCGTTTTACTGATGCGAGTAGCGCCGCCGTCCCGGCGGCTGTCCGGCGGGCGTCCTTGCCCGCCGGGCCGAGGGCGAGACGCCCTCGGGACAGCCGGCAAGATGCCGGCGCTACTCGTTTTCAGCGGCTGCGGAAAAACTAGTTTCCGGGTGATGCCGTATGTGGAGACGGGGCGAGCCTCGTCTCCACGGGAAAACAGGTGCCCATCAGGGGCTGCGCAGAACTGTCACCACACGTTCGATCAGAGCCTTTCCGGAAAATGGTTTGCGAATCAACTCGACCGCGCCCGCGGCCGCTTCCATGGGCGCCTCCTGGTAGCCGGATATCAACAGGACTTTCAGTCCCGGCTTCTGCCGGAGTAATTCTTCCGCGAGCTCTTGCCCATTCATCCGGGGCATCATGCAATCGGCGATCAGCAGATCGACGGAGTGCTTCGCGAACACTTCCAGCGCTTGCTGCCCGCAGGATGCGGCTAGAATCTGGTAGCCAGCATCCCGCAGGAAGCTTTGCATGGATTTGCGGGTTGCGGCATGGTCGTCCACCAGCAAGATAGTTTTGGGAATCGTCCCATCGGCGACTTCGGGGTCCGGCCGCGCCATCGCCGGACTCTTTTGATTCGCCGCTTCGTCGATTGCGAGTTCGACGATTGCGGGTTCGATCGCCGGCAGAAACACTTCGATCGAGGTGCCGTGTCCCAGTTCGCTCTCGACCTCGATCAAACCGCGCGATTCAGTGACGATGCGCTCGACCGTCGCCAGGCCGAGGCCTGTGCCTTCTCCCGGCTTCTTGGTTGTGAAGAAAGGCTCGAACAGCCGCGCGCGCGTTTCCGCATCCATGCCGCAGCCATTGTCCTTCACGGTCAGCGAGACGGCGCGCCGGGAGGTCGAGGGCGCGGCGCTATTGGAAACTTGACCGGGGAACTCGCCAGGGAATTCCGTAGCTCGCGTGATCAACCTGATCTTTCCTCCCTGCGGCATGGCGTCGCGCGCGTTCAGCGCCAGGTTCAACAGGATCTGCCGCAACTGCGCCGGATCGGCCAGCACAAATCCAGCGCCCGAGTCGAGCGCGGTGACCAGTTCGATCTGTTCGCCAATCAACCGCCGCAACAGATTCTCGGTGGAAGCCACAACTTCGTTGATCCGGACGGGACGCGGCTCGGCGGCTTGCTTGCGCGCAATGGCCAGCAGTTGATGGGTCAAGGCCGCCCCTTGCTCGCCGGCGAGGCGGACTTCCTCGATGTGCTGGCGCAGTTCGCCGACGACTAACCCGCCGCTCTCCAATCTTCTGTTGTCCGAGCCAGTGTTCTCCGAGCCAGTGTTCTCCACGCCAGCGTTCTCCAAGCCAGCGCTCAGAAGATCGCAATACAGCAAAACTCCGGTCAGCAGATTATTGAAGTCGTGGGCGATTCCTCCGGCCAGCCTTCCGATGACTTCCATCTTCTCGGCGGCGCGGAGATGTTCATCCACCCGCCGGCGCTCGGTTGCGTCCGCCAGCATCGCGATCAGAAAGGCAGGCCGGCGGCGGGCATCGCGCCCGAGCGACACGGTCAGCTGTCCCCAAAGTTCGGAGCCATCTTTGCGGCGGTAGCGTTTTTCGGTTTGGAACGAGACGCGCTCGCCCCGCAGCAGCTCGCCGAGCAATCGTTCGTCCTGCGAAAGATTGCCGGAATAAATCTCGCGGCCGGCTTCGCAGCGGAGTTCCGGAAAGAGGCCGCGGCGAACTTCGAGATAGAGTTCGCCGGCATGCGTGCCGGTCAGTTCTTCCTGGCTGTAGCCGAGCATTTTGCTGAGCGCGGGATTCGCTTCCAGAATCCGGCCATCGAGCTGGCAAATCCCGATCCCAATCGCGGCCCCTTCGAACATCGCCTGGAAGCGTGGATCGTGGCCGTAATCGCGCGCTGCCGGGAATTGGGTCACGACGTTCATAACCAGGTCTCAGGTGTTAGGTGTCAGGTCTCAGGGAAAGAAGGATCCTTGAGACCAAAGATCTCGGTCCGATTCCAAGCTGGGAAAAAACACCTCAGATTTTCCGCGAATGAACCGCGCTAATCTGATTAGGGAAAAGTGTAGAGCGAAACCCCATGGCCGCTAAGTGTCAGCCATCACATCGGATTTGTGACAATTCCGGCGCTGACTTGCCGGGAACAGGGAGGTTGGCCCCGATGGTGGAATGCCGATACGGGCGAGGGCAACCAGCCCAATTCGGAACTTCTGGGGGCCTTGCAATGCCGCAACATCGGCTCCCGCTGCCGGGAATCCAGGTGGTCGCGATCGGCCATGATCGCAATAGGCTTGACCACCCGTACCGTCTCATTAATTAATTGATATTCTGATTGGGGCTAACATGGCGTCTCATCCCCATCGTATCGCTATCGTTCTGCTGACGTTGATCCTCGTCTGCGCCTGCGGCCGGCCTCCCGCGGGCAACGCTTCGAACTCCGATTCGCAGAAGCTGCCGTTTGATCGGCAGCCCGGGTCGAGCGGAATTTCGCCCAGCCAGTCGCTGATTCCATCCGCCACGAAACTGCCCGAGGGAACGCCTATTCCAATTCGGCTGCAGGGCGCGCTGTCGAGCGCGTCGTCGCATGCGGGAGACACGTTCAGCGCAATCGTCGACGAGCCGGTTGCGATCGACGGCCAGACGCTCGTTGTTCGCGGCACCCGCGCGACCGGACGGGTGCTTGAAGCCAAGCCCTCCGCAGGGTCTTTCGGACGTTCGCAGGAAAGCTCGCTCGATCCGGGCTATCTGCGTATTGTGCTGGTGAGTTTAGACGTCGGCGGCAGGACGGTGATGATCGAGACCTCCAGCATTTTCGCCAAAGGCGGCTCTCGCGAGGAACGAAACCAGGCTACGGACGGGGCTTCTGGCGCCGGCCAGGGAACCGGTCAGAAAGATATCGTGCTGGGCAAGGACCGCCGTCTCAACTTCCGTCTCGCCCAGACCGTTGACTTACAATAGCGGCAGCTCGGACGGCAAAGGAGAGTCTTGATGTTCTACTTGATTTGGGTCGTACTCGTGGGCGCATTGGCCGGTTGGCTGGCAAGCCAGATCACCAGGGGGCGCGGTTTCGGTTTGGGGGGAGACATTGTCGTGGGAATCCTGGGTTCACTGCTCGGCAGCTTCCTGTTTGGATTGATCGGAATCTCCGCCTACAGTTTGCTGGGTCGGCTGGTAATGGCCGTGGTTGGCGCCATTGTGTTGTTGTGGCTGATCCGGTTGATCAAGCGGGCGTAGGTTAGGAGGACTGCTTCCCTTACCTGGGTGTCCTCACACACGCGCGGCTCAATCGCGGGTTCTGCCGTGAGAAGGATCGCTTGAAGTGGCAAGATCGAGGTCCACGTGAAAGCGTTGGGCGGGATTTCCCACGCGAGCTACGCCGGGCACATAACAATTTCCATCCTTATTGTAGGTAGCGGAGCAGCCGCTGGCGAAATCGGTTCGCTTTGGCGACTGAGCAAATTGCCAGACTTCCGCGAAGGAGATGCGGCTCGACTCCGGCGAGAGATTCTTTCTTGAAACGGTGCATCCAGGGGAGGGTGGGCAGGAATCGTTGACGACCCAGTATTCTATCTTTCTTCCAGCCGCATTTTTCCGGATGTCTTCCGCGGTTACGATGGAAGCGCCGGAACTTTCCCTGGCAGCAATTCCCGAGCAGTACACACCGGCCGCGAACTGCGCGGCGTTCACGCCATCGATCCAGGCATGAAGATAGGCTCGTTGTTCCGGGAGGAGGCGTCCGCCTTGCTCCTGGTCGAGGAAGATGATGGTCTGCAATGGAAATCCTTCGGTGCGCGCCGCTGATACGGCGGTGGCGGCGTCGGAGGTGCCTAGCTTGACCGCGTCTCCGGCGTGCTTGATCTCGGCGTAGGTGCGGCCGTTGAATAGAACCAGGAAGCCGAAGCCAGCCGCTTGGAGAGTCTTCCGTTTTCCAGTCCAGGAATTTGTTTTCGCTCCCGGCGGATTATTCAGCCAGTAGCCGGAATAGGCGAAGGTCCGGCGGAGAGTCTTCAGATTTGAGTCGCCGGGATAGTCGTTGCGGTCGAAGCCGAGGTATCCAGCGGGCGCGGTCGGGGTCCTGGAGTCGGGTTTCGATTGCACTCCGAGCGCGGCGGATGATGCCAGGATCACTACGACCGGCAGCAAAGTTCTCATGATCTTTCGATGCCCGGCCCCTGAAGGGGCGTCTGATTTCGAGGAACTTCGGCATCGCTGAACGGGTTGCGGAAAAACTACTTTCTGTGCCGCAGTCTGACCTCAGCGGCTAAAGCCGGTACTGAAAATACGCCGGTTATCGCAGCGGTAAACCGCTGCGCCACCCAAGATCGAGTGCAACGTCGAGTTTTTCCGCAAGCTGTAAAGCGATGTCCTGATACGAACCGATTTCTTCCGGAGGCGGTCATGCCGACAGCTCCTCGTTTCGGTTGCGATCGGGTTTCGCTGCCGCTGCCGGTAGTCGCAGGCGGAAGGTGGTGCCGGCGCCCACGATGGTATCGAACTCCACCGAGCCATAGTGCCACTGCATGATCTGGTAGGCTTGCGCCAGTCCGATTCCGCTTCCACCTTTGTCGCCCTTGGTGGTGTAGTAGAGTTCGAAGATTTTCTCCTGGGCTTCGGGGGGAATGCCGCAGCCCTGGTCCATTACTTCGGCGAGAATCATGTCTCCATCGCGGTGGGCTTTCAGCGTGAGCGTTCCGCCTGCGCTCATGGACTGCACGCCGTTCAGCACCAGGTTCAGGATCGCCTGCTTCATCAGATCGGAATCGACGCGGACCATCAGCGCGTAGTCCAGCGGGTCGTCCGAACAGGTGCCGCTCGCAGCGTCCGCGGCGGGAGACGGGGCTAGCCCCGTCTCTACATCATCTTGTTTCGGCAGTTCCAGCACCAGGCGCACGTTGTGACGCGCGGCATCGGGGGCGGCCAGGGTCGACACACTTTCCAGAATCTTGCGCAAGTCGACGTCTTCCAGGTGCAAATCGCGGGGACGGGTGAAGTCGACCAGGATTTGCACGACGCGGTCGAGACGATGGATTTCGTCGCCGATGATGTCCATGTGGCGGCGAGTGTCGGGATCGTCCTGCTGCAGTTTGTTCTGCAGTAACTGCAGGTGGAGCACGATAGCGTTGATGGGGTTCTTGACCTCGTGGGCCACGCCCCGGGTGAGCCGGCCGCTGGCGGAGAGGCGGCGGGAAATTTCAATGTCGTCCTCGATGCGGCGCACCGATTCGGCATCGCGCATGGTGAGGAGCGCGCCAATCGGCGTGCCTTTCTCCTGAATGAAGTCGAGCGACACCTGAACCCGACGGCCGTCAGCGGCATCGAATTCGTACTGCGTCAGCGGGCGCTGTTTCTGGAAGGCGGGCAGAACGACCGCGCCCAGGACGGTGCCATCGGAAAAAATCTCTTCCGCGGTGTGTCCCAGAATTTCGCGGCGCGGGCGTCCGAGAAACTTTTCCGCCGAGGCGCTCACCAGCACCACCCGCGAATCGCGCGTGAACAGCATGAGGCCGTCCTGGAGCTTGGTCATGACCTGTTCTACGTTGTCTTTGAGGGCGGAAAAAATCTCGTTGGTATCGTGAATCTGGCGTCCCAGGTGCGCGATCTTCAGCGACACCAGGCCGACCTCGTCCTCGGAGCCGGACTCCTCGGCGGGCAGCAGATCGCCGGCGCTGGCGCTGTCGAGGTTGCGGGCGATGGCCTTCAAGGGGCCGAGCGCGACATTCGAAACCACGGCCGCGAGCACCAGCGAACAAAAAATCGCGACCACGGAAAAGAAAGCCGCCTGCTGTAATTTCGGCGTCAGTTCGTTGCGCAGAAAAACCGTCGAGACGCCGACGTGGACGCTGCCGAAAACCTGCCCGTCGAGCTCCAGCCCAATGCTCACGTCATAAACGGCGCCGGGGGCGTAGAGCATACGCAACTGGCGGCGGAAGCCCGCGTCTTTCAATGTGCTCAAAGGGGGACGGATTGGAACCGGGTGGGCATTCAGAGCTGGGTTGGTATCGAGAATCGCCACTCCATTGGGATCGATGATGGCGGCGTCGTAGATGATGCGAGAATTTCCGACCACCGATTCCAGCATGTCGTTGAGGTTGGTGTCGGTCTGCAGGTAATTCGTGATGGCGGCGCGCATGGCCTTGGGATTCTCTGTGTCAACCCGCGTGCTGGTCAGGTCGGGCACGGCTTTGGAAGCGGCGTATTCCAGTTGATTGGTGAGCTGGGACGCGGTTTCATCGGCCCAGAGCAGGCGCTGGCGCAGGAGCTGGGAAAGGTAAATCCAGGAAAAGCCGACGACCAGCGCCGTGAATAGCGTGGTGATCACGAGCACGATGATGAATTTGCGAGTCATCGATCGAAAGAAGTTCCCAGTTCTCAGTTGTCAGTTCTCAGTAAGCGCCGCCAATTGTTTCTGCAGAACTGGGAACTCTTTCTCACTCCTCCTCCGCCATCACCGCGTCCTGGGGCCGGCCGTATTCTTTCAGCTTGTTATGCAGGGTCTTCAAGCTGATGCCGAGCATCTCCGCGGCTCGCGTCTTGTTGTTATTGGTCGCCTGCAGAGTTTTCAGAATGAGCAGTTTCTCCGCTTCCCCTACGGTCGTTCCCACGCCCAGGTGCACGGCATCGGGATCGACTGCCACCGGGCGCACGCTCTGGCCAAAGCCCGGCGGCAAGTGCCTGGTTTCGACCAGTCCGCCTTCGCAGACGATGACGGCGCGTTCCAGCGTGTTGCGCAACTCACGCACATTGCCCGGCCACGAGTAAGTCTGGAAAACATTGAGCACGGCTTCGCTCACGTCGGCCACCTTGCGATCGTGCTTCAGATTCATGTCCGCGAGCAGGCTGGTCACCAAGTCGCGGATGTCTTCTTTATGCTCGCGCAATGGCGGCATATTAATATTGAAGACGTTGAGGCGGTAGTAAAGATCCTCGCGCAGTTGTCCATTGGCCACGGCCTCGTCGGGAATTTTGTTGGTGGCGGCGAGCACGCGCACGTCCACCGAAGTTTCGACTTTGCTGCCGAGCCGCCGCAGTTTGTGATCTTCGAGGACGCGCAGCAGCTTGGCTTGGGTGCCGACCGGCATTTCGCCAATCTCATCGAGCAGGAGCGTCCCGCCTTCGGCCAGTTCAAAGCAGCCGGTGCGGCGCTCCACGGCGCCGGTGAATGCGCCTTTTTCGTGGCCAAAAATCTCGCTCTCGATCAGGGTCTCGGGAATGGCGGCACAATTAATGGGGAAGAACGGCTTATTGCGGCGCGGGCTCAGATCGTGGATGGTGCGCGCCACCAATTCCTTGCCGGTTCCGCTGGCGCCGGTGATCAGGACCGAGGCCGTGCTCGGAGCCACCAACTCGATGAGCCGGAAAATCTCCTGCATGGGAGCGGACGCGCCAACCAGCAGGCCGAGCGCTCCTTTGTCGCGCAGACGGCGGCGCAGCGATTCGTTTTCGGTGCGGGTGTTGAGGATCTCGCCGATGTTGGTCAGGATGGAGCGCAGCCGGCGGAAGTCGATGGGCTTCTCGATGTAATCCTGCACGCCCAGGCGGCCGGCGTGAAATGCGGTGTCGGTCGCCTTCTGGGCGGTCACCATCACAACCGCGACCGACTGCGCCATATCGGCCAGGCGCTCCACCAGTTCCATGCCGCCCATGCGGGGCATCTTCACGTCGGTAATCACGATGGCCGGAGCGAAGGCGGCGATTTTTTCCAGAGCTTCGACGCCGTCGGCAGCAGTGTCGGTGCGATAGCCCCATCCCGAGACCAGTTCGGCCAGCCCGGTTCGTTCGTTGTCTTCGTCTTCCACAATCAACACGCGTTCCTGTGTCATAACTCCTGTTCCTGCGCCATGGCCCCACCAGCATTATTCAGGGAAGCGCGCCGCCTCGCAACCAGACGTGAATGTTGGGAATATCAATTTGAGATTAGTCGGTGCGACCATCTTCAGAAGCAGACTGACGGCGCGCGAGAGCTGTAAGTGGATCCTCGACCCGCCATAATAACTGTCTCTAGTCCCGTGACCGCATGATTTGTACGATTATCACTGCTGGGAGTAGCGCGGGCGTGCCCGCGGCTGTCCGGCGGGCGTCGTCGCCCGCCACGCCGAGGGCGAGACGCCCTCGGGACAGCCGGCAAGGCTTGTCCTGAGCGAAGTCGAAGGATGCCGGCGCTACACGTTTTCAGCAGCGTAAATAAAAATGTCGGCTATAAATTCTTACACTTTTGCAAAAATGCCCGCTTGCTGTAGAATTCTGTGTTTCCAAGGTGCAGCCTATCCGTGCATGTCGTAAAGCTTTATTGATTCCAGTTTTAAGTTTGCTGTGGATTTGATTTGGAGGAACTCAATGTCACTTTGTCAACAGGCTTACCGGAGATGCGCGAGTGTCGCGCTCGTTCTGGCCATCGCTCTGATTGCGTTGCCGGCTTTGCTGAACGCACAAACTTCGCCCGCGTCGTCGGACAACGCCGTGCCCAAGGTGGAGTTGTTTATTGGCTACCAGTGGCTGAACCCGGGCGGCAACGTTCCCGATCAGAACGGCAACGCTTTGCATTTGCCATCGATGCCGAAGGGCCTCGGCACCAATGTATCCTACAACTTCACCAAGTATCTGTCTCTCGAAGGCAATTACGGCGGGAACTGGAACAGCGAAAGCCTTATCAATGCATTCAGCGTCGGACCGAAGCTCACGTATCGCGGCGACGATGTGAACTTCTTCGTGCACACGCTGTTCGGAGCGGAACGCCTGGCGTCGAATTTCAACAGTCCGAGCACCGGCATTGCCGCGATTCTTGGCGGCGGCATGGATCTCAAACTCTGGAAGCCGGTTTACCTCCGGCTCTTTGAAGCCGACTACCAGTGGGCGCACGAAAACTTCAACTCCACCGCGTCGCCTACCGATCCCGGCCTGCAGCGTCCGAGCTACAGCGGCGCCCGCCTGACGACGGGCCTAGTGTTCAATTTTGGCGGGGCTCCCGAAGCTCTGGTGTCGGCGAGTTGCTCCATCGACCGCAACGAAGTTATGGTCGGTGAACCCGTGCACGCCACCGTTACTCCCCTTAACTTCAACCCCAAGCACACGCTTACCTACACCTGGGCGAGCAGCGGGGGCAAGATCGATGGCAAGGATGCTGGCGCCAACATCGACACCAACGGGGTCAGCGGCGGCAGCTATACCACCACCGCTACCGTCACCGACCCCAAGGCCGGAAAGAACAAAACGGCTAGTTGCACCGCCAACTTCGCGGTGAAGGAACCGCCCAAGAACCCGCCGCAGGTTTCCTGCTCGGCGAGCCCGTCGACGGTCCAGACCGGCACTCCGGCAACCATCACCTGCAGTTGCACCAGTCCGGATAACGTTCCGGTAACGGTAGGAGGATGGACCTCGAGCGGCGGCAGCATTTCGGGCAGCGGGAACTCCGCCACCCTGAATACCACCGGCGCCTCGGCCGGTCCTATCACCATCAGCGCTACTTGTACCGACTCGCGCGGCTTGACGGCTTCGACTTCGAGCACGGTGACGATTGAAAATCCGCCACCGCCGCCGCCACCGCCGCCGCAAGCCAGCAAGCTGAACGAGTGCGCATATCCCAACGTCAATAAGCCGTGGCGGGTGGACAACACCTGCAAGGCCGCGCTGGACGATGTCGCACTGAGTCTACAGAAAGATTCAGACGCCAAGCTGGTGGTGGTCGGAAACGCCGGGCCGAAGGAAAAGCGTAAGAACCTGGCGGGCGAGCGCGCCGTCGACGTGAAGGCGTACATCTCGGGAGGCGAGGCCAAACAGAACATCGACCCAAGCCGCATCGAGACCCGCACCGGGAACGCAGGCACGGCTACTTCGGAGCAATGGATCGTTCCGGCGGGCGCGACCTTCCCCGGGGCCGACACCACGACCCTGGTCGACGAGAAAAAGGTGAAGGCGATTCCGGATCATCCGAAACCGGCGGCCACGAAAGCGGCGAAAACGGCCCAATAATTGACGTTCAAAGAGCACGAAAGGCCGGTAGGGTTCACCCTGCCGGCCTTCCTATTTTCTACCCTTCGGTAACCTTGTCCGAGGCGTGCTAGCCTGTCTAGAGTTGAGCGCAGGCGAATATCGTTCGCCCGGGGGTCAATCTACGCGCATGGATTTCACAGGGAAACGGAACTTTGTCCGCACCAGTCTCTTGCTTCTCGCTGTCAGTCTTTTGAGCACCGCGCTGCTGGCCTCCGGGCCCTGGCAGGTGTTAGGTCCGGATGGCGGCGACGCCCGCAGCCTGGCCTATGACGTGCACAATCCCGATCACATCCTGCTCGGCACCAGCACCGGCCAGATGTTCACTTCGAATGATGGCGGACGCACCTGGTCGCGCCTGGCGCGCCTCGGCGGCGATGACTACGTGCTCGACCATATTTCCATCGATCCGCAGGATTCCAACCGCATTTATGTATCGGCGTGGAGCGTATCGAGCCAGCAGATTGGCGAGATCTTCCGCACCCGCGACGGCGGCCGCAACTGGGACACGCTGCCCGCGATGCACGGCAAATCGATTCGCGCCATGGCCATCCACAAGGGCGACTCGAAAATCGTGGTCGCCGGCGCGCTCGATGGCGTCTATCGCAGCAAAGATGGCGGCGATACCTGGGAACGCCTCTCGAACTCCTCCGACATCAAGAATATTGAATCGATTGCGGTCGATCCCAAGGATCCGAACACCGTCTATGCCGGAACCTGGCACCTGGCTTGGAAGACTTCCGACGGCGGTGCCAACTGGCAGCGCATTAATAAGGGCATGATCGACGACTCCGATGTGTTCTCGGTAATCGTCGACCACGACAACTCCTCGGTCGTTTTCGCCAGCGCCTGCTCGGGAATTTACAAGAGCGTGAACGGGGGCAACCTGTTTACGAAGATTCAGGGTATCCCGTTTACGGCGCGCCGCACCCGCGTGCTGAAGCAGGATCCGACCAACGAAAACATCGTTTATGCCGGAACCACCGAGGGCCTGTGGAAATCGACCGATCTGGGCAAGGCGTGGAAGCGGGTGAGCGATCCCGAGGTGGTGGTCAACGATGTGCTCGTCGATCCGCGGGATTCGAATCATGTGCTGCTCGCGACCGACCGCAGCGGAGTGATGGCGTCGACGGATGGCGCCACCACCTGGAGCACTTCCAACCACGGCTATGCGCATCGCTATGTGTCCGCCATTCTGGCGGATAACAAAGACGCGAACTCGCTCTATGTTGGCGTCGTCAACGACCGCGAATACGGCGGCGTGTTCCATTCGCGTGACGCGGGGCAGCACTGGTCGCAGAAAGCGGCTGGCCTCGGCGGAAAAGATGTGTTCGCGCTTAAACAGGCCGCCAGCGGAGTGCTGGTTGCCGGTACCAACCACGGCGTGTATTCGCTGGAGCGCAATAGCAGCGAATGGCATCCCATGAACGCTGTGGTGATCGAACATACTTCGAAAACGATGCGCAAAGGCGCGACCAAACCGGTCGTTAAAACGACTTTCGAGAAGAAAGAACTGGCATCGCGCGTGAACGATCTGGAACTCGGTTCCGGACGCTGGCTGGCGGCGACCACCAGCGGCATCTACTCGAGCGCCGACCAGGGCAAAACCTGGAAGGGCGGGCAGGTTCTGGGACAGACGGATTTCGTTGCCGTGCGAGCCGAAGGTTCGACGCTGGTGGCGGCGACGCGTTCCAGTGTGCTGGTATCGAATGACAGCGGCACGACCTGGAAAGTGGCCGGTCTGCCATCGTATGTGGTCGGCATCCGCAGCGCGGCAGTTGCTGCCGAAAGCCAGATCATGATCGCCGCCCGCGAAGGCTTGTACCGCAGCGGAGACGGGGGAGCGAGCTGGGAGCATGTCGTCAACGGCCTGCCCAGCAAGGACATCACTTCCGTCAGCTTCGATTTCGCCCGCAAGCGCCTGCTGGCCACCAGCGACGCGACCGGCGTGATCTTCGAAAGCCGCGACGGCGGACGTTCCTGGCAGCGCGGTCCCGACAGCGGATTCCCGCTGCGCCGGGTCAGCGTAATTGGCGGACGGTTTGTGGGCGCGACTCCGTTTGATGGCGTCATCCTGCAGCCGGAAAGCGAATCCATCAGCGCGGCCGCGGAAGCGGGCAGCACCGAGTAACGGCTGAATTCAATCCGAAACCACCAACCGGGGAGGCGGAAATGCTTCCCCGGTTTTTTACGCTCGAGCGAATCCAGAGTTGCTGTGACCACAGGCGGCTGCCGAGCTACGCTCGGCTTGGACCCTTCGGCTTCGCTCAGGGCAGGCTCGCGAGGGCACCCGTCCCCACACAAGTGGGACACCTAGCCGACGCACCGGCTTGCGTTCTTGGCAATGGTGGTCAACAATTCCGTTGGCACTGTTATGCGATTTGCTTTTGGACTCGCGATTGCGCTTGGGCTGAGTTTCCCGGTTGCGGGGATGGCTTTGCGGCAGCAGGACCCGGCTGCGCCCGCGGCTCCGGTGGAGCAGGCTCCGGCAGAGACCACGGCAGCTGCGGGGAAGAAAGCTCCGGAGAACGTGGCGAAGGAAAAGTTGGATGCTGGTTCAGCTAGCGCCGGTTCGACGAGCAGTGGTTCGGCGCGCGGAAGCACGAAATCTCGCCAGCGCACTTCGTCGGCGCCGGATGGAGCTCCGCGGAAGATTGTGGTGCGCAAGGGCGGAGCGACGGAACCGGCGGCGCAGATTGCGCCCGACTTGGCTCCCGCAGAGGCTGTCCGCGAGCGCCAGAACGCGGAGCGACTCCTGAGCTCGACCGACGGCGAACTGAAACAACTGGCGGGACGCACGCTGAACGCGCAACAGCAGGAGACGGTTGGACAGATCCGCAACTACATGAATGGCGTGCGTTCGGCGTTGCAGGAAGGCGATGTGCAAAGAGCGAACACGCTGGCTGAGAAGGCGCATTTGCTGGCGGACGATTTAGTGCGGCATTAGAAAAGGTCTCAGGTGTCAGGTCTCAGGTGTCAGGAAAAGCTTAAGTTTTCGGCTTGATCGAGGCCCTTGCCCTGCTTCCGATGTGATGCTAAAATGTATCACATGACCAAAGCCTCGGTTCGGGACCTGCGCTACGATTTTAAGAAGATTGAGCGCCTCTTGCTGAAGGGCGAGGAAATCCAAATCACCAAGCACCGGCGGGTCGTCGGCCGACTGGTGCCGGAGCGCGCGGAAGTCGCGAAAGAACTCCCTGATTTTATGGGGCGGTTGCGCAAGATTTATGGCGACAAAGTTTTGGCCGTGAGTGGCGCCGAGCTGATATCTAAGGATCGAGACCGGTATTGAAAATCTACGCCGACACCAGCTTCCTAGTATCGCTATACAGTCTGGACGCTAACTCCGCAGTTGCAGTGCACACGATGCAGGCGGCACCAGGAGACCGTTTCATGACCACGTTGGGGGAGCTCGAAGTCGTCAATGCGCTGGAGTTGCGAGTTTTTCGAAAAGAGATTTCCCCTGCTCAAGCACAGTCTTCATTGGACGACTTCGAGAAGCATTTGCGCGAAGGGGTTTTTCAAATCCGTGGGTTCGTGGACGGGTTCTTCGAGCGGGCGAGCCAACTGTCGCGACAGACTACAGCCAAGTTTGGCACCCGCACCGCAGATCTGTTGCATGTGGCGGCAGCCCTTGAACTGGGCGCGGATTACCTCTACAGCTTCGACCTTCAGCAAAGGAAGCTCGCCCGTGCCGTTCGTCTCAAGCTGAACTAGAGCGCGGTTTTCGTAGAGACGCGGCTTGCCGCGTCTCTACTTTCGGTCTGCTCGTTTCTGCGCTACGACTAATCCGCGCGGGGTGGGCAAGAACACGGCTGAAATGAGGCCGTCTTGTTCGAGTTTCAGCGCGGCGTCGCGGACGATCTTCAGGTGCGAACTGGCGTCATGCATCAGGATCAGGCCATAGGGGCTGATCTGCGGCAGGAAGCGGCGGATTTCCTGTTCCCTGATGGGCATGTCGCTGTCGCTGAAGAAGAGGTCGATGGCGCCCTCCACTTTCATGTCGAGGCTGGACTGGTTGCGCAGTTCGATCCACTCGGCGAGTCCGGAAGCCTGGATTCTCCCCTTGGCGTTCTCGTAGATCTCGTGGTCGAACTCGCAGGTGATGACGCGTCCGCGTCCGTTGGCTTTCAGGCCCTCGGCGATCCAGAGGGTGCTGATGCCGCTGAAGGTTCCGGTCTCGACCACGAGTTCGGGCTTGATGGTGGTGACGAGGGTTCGCAGGAATTCGAGCACCTCGGCCTCGGCAGTCATGGAATCGAACATGCGCCAGCGCTCCGGGTGCGGACACTCGGGCGTGGCCCGATGATACTCGGGCTGCAATTGGTCGCCGGTGCGCTCGATCTGGCGCAGGATGCGGCGCTCCTGCTTTTCTTTCTTGAAAAGGCGGCGAAGGCTTAGAGACATAGAGTAGAAAAGTGTACCGGAAGACGGCTGTCAGTTGTCAGTTCTCAGCAGGGGCTCAAGGGGGACTGAGAACCGAGAACTACGCCCTCACTCACTGGTGAAGTAATCGATGGTCACGGGGTTCTCAAACAGGGAGTAATCGCGGGTCACGATGGTGATGCCGCTGTCGGTGACGAAGTATTGCTCGCGATCGGCTTCGGTATCGTAGCCGATAGTGGTGCCTTCGGGAATGTGCACGTTGCGGTCGATGATGGCTTTCTGGATGCGGCAACTTCGTCCCACGTTCACGTGCGAGAACAGAATGCTGTTTTCGATCTCGGTGTAGGAGTTGACGCGCACATTGGGAGAGAGCACGCAATTCTGAAGGGCGCCACCGGAAATGATGCATCCGGAAGAAACCAGGGAATCGAGAGCGTGGCCCATGCGCCCGGTTTCGGCAAACACGAATTTTGCCGGCGGATACTGGCGCTGGTGGGTGCGGATGGGCCATTCCTCGTCGTAAAGATTGAAGACGGGAGAGACCGAAACCAGATCCATGTTGGCTTCGTAGTAGGCTTCGAGCGTGCCCACGTCGCGCCAGTAAAGGGCTTCTTTTTTATTTTCATCGACAAAATTGAAAGCGAAAACGCGGTAGTCATCCAACATTTTGGGCAGAATATTCTTGCCGAAATCGTGACTGGAATCGGGGTCCTCGGCGTCTTTGAGGAGCACGGGAATGAGCACGTCGGTGTTGAAGATATAGATGCCCATCGATGCTGAAATCTTGGTGGCGTCGTAGGGCGATCGGATCTCGGTCTGCTTGGGCTTCTCCAGGAAGCCGGTGATGCGATGATCGTGGTCGATGTCGACGACACCGAAATGGCGGCTGTCGGCTGGGTCGGTGACCAGGGTGGCGACGGTGACGTCGGCGGCCGCTTCCTTGTGCTGCTTGAGCATGCGATCGTAATTCATTTTGTAAATCTGGTCGCCGGCGAGGATCAACACGTACTTGGGCTGCTCGGAGCCGATGGAATAGATGTTCTGATAGACCGCGTCGGCAGTTCCCATGTACCAGTTCTGGCTGACCCGCTGCATGGGCGGCAGGATTTCGATGAACTCGCCGATTTCACGGCCGAAAATATTCCAGCCTTCGCGGATCTGACGATTCAGCGAAAGCGCCTTGTATTGGGTGAGGATAAAAACGCGGCGCAGGCCGGAGTTGACGCAGTTGGAAAGCGTGATGTCGATGATGCGGTAGATGCCGCCGAAGGTCACGGCAGGCTTGGCGCGGTCGCGGGTGAGGGGATAGAGGCGCTCGCCGACGCCTCCGGCGAGCAGGATTCCGAGAGTATCTTTCATTGGCACACCGTATGGACGCAACTTGCAGAACGGACGCCACTCTGGCTCAACGCGACATACTAGCACAGGGCAGTACCCAGTACCCAGTATCCAGTACTCAGTACTCAGTAATGGTGTTTTAGAGTGCCGATGCCTTTCTCTGTCTACGTCTGTGAGAATACGCGCCATGGAGCCGAATGTCGTACAGGGAAGATTTGGGTATGCCGGTTTCGCGTGCGATCTCTGGTATAGGCCGGCCTTTCATAGCGAGTTGAAGTGCTTTGAGTATTTCGGCCTCTCCGACCTCTTCGAGTCCTATCCAGTTCACTTTTACATTTTCAGGCGGCATACGAAGCTAAATCCTCCAGACTCCAAACTCGGTCGCTGACGTTTCCGCGTCGGCTGCCGTTTGCTGGGCACCGGTTACTGAGTACTGGGTACTGATCAGCAGTGCACGATCTTGTCGCTTTTGATGCCGCGGGTGGCGTTGCGCGAATCTACTACCAGCTTCGCCTCGTGGACGATCTTCTTGTAGTCGTAGTCGGTGTGATCGGTGACGATGAGCACGC